>Ga0334892_1000060_pt1 | contig 176322 bp, 155 predicted proteins | sample GraSluR3_MG_4_FD_207213 | JGI IMG/M metagenome (GOLD analysis project Ga0334892, IMG submission 207213) | Sludge microbial communities from methane-producing bioreactor in Wageningen University, Netherlands - Granular Sludge_15_04-R3 | ecosystem: Engineered > Bioreactor > Anaerobic >... | reverse complement strand
GCTTCACGGCCGCCGCGTTGCGCAGGTTCCGGATGGTGTCCCGGATGGACGAAAGCGCCCGCAACGCCTCGGGATCGCTCACGAGCCGCATGTGCAGCCCAAAGGACATGAGGTCGTAGAACCGCTCCGCCAGCTCATCCAGCGGCTTGGCGGCGTCGAGAAGGTCCGGGGTTTCGCGGATTTCAGTGAAAGCTGCGTCGAGAGCGAAGAGCCAGTCGATGTCCGGCGTCTCCAACCATTTTTTATTGCTTAAGAAACTGGCGATACCACACATGGCGGTCGTGTACTCCTGGTGGATGGTTTCGGTGCAGGACGGCGGGGCGGCGCGGGAATGCATGGCGCGCCGGGCGTCTTGCATGGATTCGTTGAATTACTGCACATGCCTTGGCTTGGCAAGGGCGGGACTGGATCGGTGGCGGGCCGGGAGCGGGGGAGGGGAGGAGTTGTGCGGTCGGGGCATTTGAATGAAGAAAGTGATTAAAACAATCTTTTCAACATGTAATGAACATGTTACGGGTGAACCAAAATATATCGGGAGGATCAGGGGAGAATGATGATCCAGGGGAAGCTTGCATGAGGTCAGGCGCGGCGCGTTGTGTGTGGACCCTGATTGTCCTGTGCCTGGCGCTTTCGGGCGCGACGGCGCGGGCTCAGGACACGGCGCGCTACGTTCTCGGCATGTCAGCGGCTTTCACCGGCTCCAGCGACGGCCTGGGAGTGGAGCTTTACCGGGGCTCCATGGCCTATTTCAACTATCTCAATGAGCGCGGCGGTATCAACGGCAAGCCGGTTTCCATCCGCATCCTGGACGACGGCTATCAGCCCGGCCCGGCCATCGACAACACCATTGAGTTCCTGCGGGGGGAGGAACCGCTCTGCCTGTTCAATTACGTGGGCACCCCCACCGTGACCCGCATTTTGCCCCTTCTCAAGGGATATTCCGGGCGCAGGAAGCTACTCTTCTTTCCTTTTTCCGGGGCTGAACCGCAACGCGAATCGCCCTATGGCCGCTACGTGTTCAACCTTCGCGCCTCCTACCGCCGTGAGCTGGCCGGTCTGGTGGACCGGTTCTTGCGCCTTAATCGCAAGCGGTTGGCGGTTTTCTATCAGGCGGACGCCTTTGGCCGAAGCGGCTGGGACGGCGCGCATAGGGCGCTCAAGTCGCGGGGGTTCAATCTGGTGGGCGAGGCGACCTACCGGCGTGGGGCGCGATTCGGGGAATCCATGAAGCGGCAGGTGGAGATTCTCATGCGTGCGAATCCGGATGCTGTCCTGTCCATCGGGTCGTATGCGGCCTGCGCGGCCTTTATCCGGGACGCCCGCGACATGGGGCTTGAGGCGCCAATCGCCAATGTGTCCTTCGTGGGCAGCGAGAAGCTCCTTCAACTGTTGCTCGATGTGGGGCGGATGCGGGGACGGGATTACACGGCCAACCTGGTCAATTCCCAGGTGGTCCCGAGTTACGAGGATTTGAGTCTGCCCGCCGTGCGCGAGTATCGCGATCTCATGGACCGTTACGCCCCGGAGGCCCCGGAGCTGTCCGACCGGGATTATGCGCCCCTGCGCTACAGTTTCACCAGTTTCGAGGGGTTCCTCAACGCCAAGGCCATGGCCCGCATCCTGGAGGCGTACGACTCCGCGCCCGAGCAAGGGCTTGGGGCGGCGGCCGAGTCCATCCGCGAGGCGGATATAGGCATCGACGTGCCCATGCGCTTCGGCCCGGACCGGCACCAGGGCGTGGACCGCGTTTATTTCACCATTTTCCGTGACGGCAGGTTCGTGCCCATGGACGAGGGGCAGTGGCGGGCATGGCAACTTTGAGGGGCATGTCCCTGTTCAAGAAGACCGGGTTGGTCACGTTCTGCCTGTTCGGGATCATCTCGGGCCTGACCTCGGTTCTGGCCGCCTGGACCCTGTATGGAATGATGACCAAGGAGTACCTGAGCAAGGGCACGGCCATTGCCCAGTCCATTGCCGGGGCCAGCCAAGATGTTCTGCTCAATCGCGACGCGGCCACGATTCAGTCCATGATCGATCAATATCTCGATATCGAGGGCGTGGCCTACGTGTTCGTGGTGGACGCGGACGGGCTGGTGATTTCGCACACCTTCGTGCCCGAGTTTCCGGCATTGCTGCGCGATGTCAAAGGCTTTCGGCACGAGATCGCCATAACCTCCCTGGAGATAGAGCCCTATGGGCGGGTTCTCGACGTCTGCGCACCGGTTCTGGGGGGCATGGCCGGGCACGTGCACGTGGGGATGGGCAGGGAGTTGATCCTGGCGTATTTCTGGGGGGTGCTCCTCAAGATGCAGGGCTTGCTCTTCCTCGCATTCTGGGTGTGCGTGGGCATTCTCTATCTGATGATGCGGCGAATTTCACGCCCCCTGGGGCAGCTCACCGCTTACGCGAGGAGACTGGCGGCCCATGACTTCTCGGCGGACATCGACATCCGCACCCGGGATGAGCTGGACGTGCTCGGCCGGGCCATGAAATCCATGGGGCAGGAGTTGGCCCTGCTCTTCTCGGAGATGGAGAGCGAGGTGGGAAAGGCCACCGCCGAGCTGCGAGACAACATGGCCTATCTCTCGGCCATCATCGACAACCTCGCGGACGGTTTGCTGGTGGTGGACGTGAACGGACGGATTTCCGTCATCAATCCGGCCATGCGCGAGTTTTTCGATTTGGGCGACGTGCCTTGCCGCGGAGAGTTCCCCTCCCGATTTTTTCCCGTCGAAGTCACGACCGTGGCCGAGAGAATCCGCCGATGCTCCGGCGAGGTGCTGGCCGCCGAAATTCCGCTGTCCAGGGGGCGGACGGGCAAGGCCGTGGGCTCGTCCATTCTTGCCGAGAAGCCTGCCCGCCAGTGCATGGGCGGGGTGCTCCTGGTTCGGGATATTTCCAGGGAGAAGGAACTGGACCAGCTCAAGACGGATTTCATCTCCACCGTCTCCCACGAGCTGCGGACTCCCATGACCTCTGTGCTCGGCTTTTCCAAGATCATCAGGAAGAAGCTGGAGCAGGCCGTGTTTCCCTTGCTCGCCGGACAAAAGGGCGTGGAGAGGCCCATCAGCCAGGTGCGCGGCAACATGGACATCATCGTGGCCGAGGCCGAGCGGCTGACCGAGCTCATCAACGACGTTCTAGACATCGCCCGCATGGAGGCCGGGGAAATCCGGTGGCGGGACGAGCGCGTGTCCATGGCCGGGGTTCTGAAGCAATCCGTGGAGGCCACACGCGGTATGTGGCAGGCCAAGGGGCTTGTCGTGGAAACGGTCGTCGAGGATGGCCTTCCGGATGTGCGGGGCGACCACGCCCGGCTGGTGCAGGTGGTGGTCAATCTCCTGTCCAACGCGGTCAAGTTCACCGACAGGGGAACGATTCGGTGCGCGGCCGGGCGCGACGGCAACTATGTGCGCGTCTCAGTGGAGGATGAAGGGGCAGGCATCGACATGGACGATCTGCGCATGGTTTTCGACAAGTTCAGGCAGGTAGGCGACACCCTTACCGGCAAGCCCGAGGGCTCGGGATTGGGGCTGCCCATCTGCCGCCAGATCGTGGAGCGTCATGGCGGCTCCATCTGGGTCGAGAGCCATGTAGGCAAGGGCAGCGTCTTCACCTTCACCATTCCTGCGGATGTGGCGGAAGCCCATCCGGACGGCGAAGCGCCCGTGGCTCCGTATTCCGGGCCGGAAGGCGCGGTTTGCCGGGTTTGCGGCGGGGTGGATAGGGAGGCGCGGACTTCGCCGCTGATCCTGGTGGTGGACGACGATTCCTCCCTGCTCGAATACCTCTCCCAGGTCTTCGAGGAGCAGGGGTTCGCCGTGTGCGAGGCGCGGAACGGTAAGGACGCCGTGGCCGCGGCCCGTTCGGCAATGCCCGATCTGATCACCATGGACATCATGATGCCGGACATGAACGGCTGCGAGGCCATCGCCCGGTTGCGGGCCATGCCGGAAACCCGCGCCATTCCCATTTTGGTCATCACCGCCCTGAGCGGGACCGAGGCCGAGGTGGGGGACATATCTCTCGTCAAGCCCGTGGACGAAGCCGCAGTGCTCGGTTCCGCCCGGGCACTGCTGTACGGCAGGGCCTGCGGCGATTCCTGCCTCGTTCTCGGCGGACGGGAGGATTGCGACCTGGACGGGCTGCGGGCCATGTATTCGGGCGACGTGGCCTTCGCCGCCCCGGACGATTTCTGGCATCTGGTCGAGAACGGCTTCAAGGGGACCGTGTTCATTCCCCCGACAGCGGCGGACAAGGTGGACCTGGAGCGACTGACCGGCATCGACGGCGTGTCGGCTGTTATCCTGCCGCCGACGGCTTGCGGGAATTAGGTTGGCCCCGTTATTCCAATTGCGAGACCCGGCAGTCTTGTGGCATGGTCATACAATTGCAAAATTATGCTTGATTATGTTCAAACCAGTAAGGAGATTGTGTGATGGCCAAGAAGATCCTCATTGTTGATGACGAGGTTCACATCAAGATGCTGCTTGAGCAAACGCTTGAGGAGCTTGAGGACGAATTCGAAGTGGACCTGTACACCGCCTCCGATGGGGAAGAGGGCTTGGAGTTTATCCGAAGCAAGCGCCCCGATCTGGTTTTTCTCGATATCATGATGCCCAAGATGAACGGTTACGAAGTCTGCCGGATCATCAAGGACGACGTCTCCCTCGCGGATGTGAAGATCATTCTGCTCACGGCCAAGGGACAGGAAGTGGACCGCAAACAGGGGTTGGAGCTCGGCGCCATGATGTACATGACCAAGCCGTTCGATCCCGACGAAATCCTGCGGGTGTCCAAGGAACTCCTGGAGCTGTAGCCGGAGCCTTGCCGAAATAGAATCTTTTCGCATGACATTTCTCAAAAAATACATACGTCCCGGCGTATTGCGAAACCTCCTGCGCAAGGCGGCCAAGCTGATCGGCGGCCAGTGTTCCCTGGCCATCAGTTTCGATGGCCAAGTGCTCATCGTGGAGGGTCCGGCCTCCGTCGAAGGGTTCGGCGAGGGCGAGCCGGGAGTGGTCAGCGTCCCGATCCGTTTCGACGAGGAGCATTCGGGCCGGTTGTTCCTGCGTGCCGACGGTCCCGAAGATGGAACAGGCCGCGCCGACCTGCTCGACCTTGTCGCCTATTCCATCCAGGAGCTCGTGGATATGGAGCGCGCCCGGCGGTCCATCGCCGAGGAGGCGCTCGCCAAGTACCGCGAGTTGGCCCTGCTGCACCGCTCGGTGCCGAACATCAATACTTCCCTGCACATGCGCGATGTGGTCAACGCGCTCATAGACGAGTGCCGTCTGGAGAACTATCCCGGTGAGCTGGGCATGATCTTCCTGCTGGAACCCAGCCGCAAAATTTTCCGTCTGGCCGTGCAGTTCGGCTTTCCCTTCGGCACCTATCTCCAGCCCATGGTGGACAGCGCGTTGTTCCAGGAGGTCGTCTCCTCGGGGCGGGGCGAGATCGTCAACGACCTGGACAAGGAGTCGCGCTGGGACAATGAACTGCCGGGGCTCGGGTCCATGCTTCTCATTCCCGTCAATTCGCCCAACAGGTGCGAGGGCGCGCTCATTCTCGCATCCCGGAACACCGGGGTGTTCGAGGCCGCGCACCGGCGCAGCCTGACCACCCTTGCCTCGGTGGCGGGCATCTCGGTTTCGAACGCCTTCAACTTCGAGGGCATCCAGAAGCTCATGAACGCCATCCTCCAGGCTTTGGCCGAGGCCATCGATTCTCGGGACCCGTATACCGCGGGCCATTCCGAGCGGGTGGCCCATTTGGCCGTGGCCTTTGCCCACGCGTTGAACGAGGCCGGCGGATGCCGGGGAGAAACGTTCAACGACGACGAACTGCGCGAGATTTATTACGCGGGCATCCTGCACGATGTGGGCAAGATCGGCATCAAGGAGGACGTTCTGACCAAGCGCACCCGGCTGTCCGAGCGGCGCATGGACGTGGTCCGGGCGCGTTTTCAGCTCCTGGGCCAGTTCGACGGGTTCGATTGGGGAAGGGCCTATGATTGCCTGTGCGATGTGAACAAGGCCATGGTGCCGGACGCGGCCGATCTGGATTTCGTCCGCGAACTGGGCACCAAGGTTATGCGCCGCGACGGGACCGATTTGCGCTATCTCTACGACGACGAACTGGAGAATCTGCTGCTCACCTACGGCAACCTGACCAAGGACGAGCGCAGGGAGATTCAACGTCATCCGGCCGAGAGCGAGCGCATTTTGCAGCACATCCCCATGCAGGACGGCTACGGCAATCTCCTGACCATCATCCGCCAGCATCATGAGCGGCTGGATGGATCGGGCTACCCCGACGGGCTGGAAGCGGAAGATATTTTGCCGCAAAGCCGTCTCATGGCCATCGTGGACATTTACGACGCGGTGACGCAGGAGCGGCACTACAAGCCTGCCTATACCCGCAGCGAAGCCATGAAGATTCTCCGCAGGGAAGTGGACGAGGGCAAGCTCGACGCCGACCTGACTGATTTCTTTCTCGCGAATATCGAAAGTATCGAGATGCTTTCCGATCAGGTCAAGGTGACCAGAGCCACCCACCTGTCGTCCCTCGGCAACATGTCCAGTCTTTAGGTTCGGTCGGGCCGCGGGTGCGGTCAGCGGATCTGTCGGCGCGCGATGCAGGGCAGGGGCAGTTGTCCCTCGGCGAACAGGGCCTTGCAGAAGAGCGGCAGGTCGAGCCGCCATTCACGCCGCAGTTCGGTCAGCTCGTGCAGGCCGAGAATGGGCATGATCCGGTGACCCGGGGCCGTGCGGATGAGCTTGGCCTCTGCCAGCCCTTCTTCCCTGGTGAATCCGGCCTTGTCCAGGATGGCCAGGCAGTGGTCCTGGTCCAGATCGCCGGAGGCCAGTTCACAGTCTATGCGGGCCAGGGCCGCTCGGCGCAGGCCACGGACGTGGCGGACCAGCCGGTCCAGATCGGTTTCCAGATAGCCCAGCTCGTCCAGAAGATGCTCGGAGAAGGCCAGCCAGCCCGCCATGAACAGGGGGTTGGTCACCTGGCTGAGGATCGGGTCGTCCAGCGCACGGCGTTGGGAGTCGAGCAGGTGGCGTCCCGGGTAGGTCTGCATCGCCGTCAGAAAGGGGAACTCGCGGCGGATGCGCGCCAGATGGGCCGGGGTGTCACGAAATCTGTTGCCGGTGAAAATCTGCGGGCTGACGTAGCAGCGGGACGGCTCGTTTTCCCAGGCCCCGAGCACGGGGTCGTGATGAATGGGCCGCAAACCGGACGCCATGTGCCTGGGCTGTGGCTCTATACGGAGGCCGGAGTCCGCGAAGACCCCTGACAGGGGGCCGTTCTGCACGAAACTGCGAAGCCTGTGTATCTCGCGGATAATCAGGTCCAGGGGAGCCAGCCCGTCGGTCGGCGGCCCTTCGTACCCTTCATACAACTCTTGCCACGAACCACCGCCGATTTCGGATTCCAGCCGTTTGAGGGAGGTCAGCCGGGCGTCGAACTCGGCTTCGGCCAGGTCGCGCAGTTCCTCTGCGGACCGGCTCGTGCCGAGGACGTGCTCCGCCGTATAGCTGAAGGGCGGCCCGTCCGGATCGGGGATCACGGGCCTTGAGGTGACGAACCGATCGTATTCGCGCAGGGAGGCCAGGGCGTCGGCCAGAAAGCGGGGAGCCCTGCCCGTGCGGCCCAGCTCCATGCCGCTCAGTTCGGTCAGGTAGCGGGCACAGTCCCGGACCATGGTTTGGGAGTTGGCCCGTCCGGCCGCGCTGGCGGCCTCGACGTTCTCGATGGCGTGGGCGAGCAGGGCGGGAACGGCCTTGAGCCGGGCAATGAATCGTTTCTGTCTGGCCCGCTCGTTTTTTGCAGGCAGGTCGGCGGCCTGCTCCAGCCCGGTGAAGGCCACCTGAAGATAGAGTTCCGGAGCCCGTTCCCAGGCGCGGATGCCGTCGAGTTCGGCGATGGCGCCGCTGGCGTTCATGGCCAGGGCCTCCGCCCGAGCCTTGTCCGTCGGGTCCGTGGCCTTGTCCGCTTCGGCCAGGAAGGTGCGGCGGAAGGATTCCAGGGAGGCCAGGTGGCGGGCGATGCCCTTGCGGGATAGATCGTCCAGCCGGTCGAGCCGTTTGGAGGCGTCCGTCACCGGCGGCATGAGCGGAAAGGCGCCGGAGGCGCACATGACCGGGTAGTGTTTTGCCAGGTAGGCGAAGAACTTTTTGGCTATTCCGGGTTTCATGTGTTCTTTGCCTCTGGGGTCCGGTTTAGTCGGCCTGCGTTTCGAGCAGTCGCATCGCCCGAGGGGCGAGCTCGCTCAGTTCGGCTTTGGAAATCTGCGCATCGGCCCCGACGGCCATGCCTTTGTGATGCAGGGTTTCGCTGATGATGGAAGAGCAGAGGATGACCGGCAGACGTCTGAGGACGCCGTCTTCCTTGATGCGCCGGGTCAGGGTGTGTCCGTCCATGGAGGGCATTTCGATGTCCGTGACCACCAGATTCACGAACCTGTCCAGGGAGCACCCCTCTTCGGCCGCCTTGGCCTTGGCCTTGAGCAGGTATTGCAGGGCCAGTTCGCCGTTTTCAGCGGTCTGGACCCTGAATCCCGCAGAAGTCAGGATGTTGGCGATCATTTTGCGCGCCATGGTGGAATCGTCGGCCAGGAGCACCCGGTATTCCCTGTGGGCGATCGTTTCCCTGACCGCATGGGCGGGAGCCAGGTCCGGCTCGCCCTCGGGGTTGAGGTCCATGCAGATCTTCTCCATGTCCAGGATGAAGGTGATCCGTCCGGAAATCTTGACCACGCCGGTGATGGAGTTGACCGTCAGCGCCGAGACGTAGTTGGTGGGGGCCTCCACCTCCTGCCAGCCGATGCGGTGGATGCGGGTCACGCCCGATACCAGAAATGCGCTCTTGGTTCTGTTGAACTGGGTGACAATGACCTTGGGCGGCTCTTTTTCCGCGCGCGTCTTGCCCAGCCATCCGGCCAGGTCGATGAGCGGAATGACCTCGTTGCGGAGGGTGAATGCGCCGAGCACGGATTCGTGGGGCGCCTCGGGCATCTCGGTCAGCTCGGGCATCTGGATGATTTCCAGGACCTTGGCCACGTTGATGCCGTAATATCCCCGGTAGTCGCCGTTCGCACGCATTTCGTCGAGATAGAATTCGACGATTTCGAGCTCATTGGTGCCCGACTCCAACAGGATCTTGGTTTCGCTCATTAACAGGTGTCTCCAGGGGTCTCTGCGGACCCGACGGTATCGTGACCTAGAACATATACAAGCGGTTTGCCGTGCGCAACCCCGGACATGGGGCTATTCCCGGGGGAAAGGCAGCTATTCCCCGTCGATGCCGTATTTTTTAATTTTGTAATGTATGGCCCGGCGGCTGATGCCCAACCGGTCGGCGGCGTCCTTTCTCACTCCGCCCGCCGCCTTGAGGGCGCGGATGATCGTTTCCCGTTCGTTGTCCTCAAGGGACAGGCTTGCCGAGGAGACATGCGGAGAATCGGGGGGCGGCGTTTCGAGCTGGAGGTCGTCGGCCCCGATGGTGTCCCCGTCGCAGAAGACCAGGGCCGCTTCCAGGGCGTTTTCCAGTTCGCGAACGTTACCCGGCCAAGGGTGGGTTTCGAGCAGTCGCGAGGCCTCGTCCGAGAGCGTGGTGCGCGGCCGTTCCTGGCGGGCGCAGAGCCGGTCGAGGAGCCCGTCAGCCAGGACCGGGATATCCTCGCGCCGTTCGCGCAGGGGAGGGATGGTCAGCGTGACCACCTTGAGGCGGTAGTAGAGGTCCTCGCGGAACCCGCCGTCCGCGACCATCTTCGGGAGGTTCGCGTTGGTGGCGGCGATGACCCGGCAGGACACGGTCCGTTCGCTGTTGTCGCCCACCCGCCGGATGGTCCCCTCCTGGAGAAAACGCAGCAGCCGGGTCTGCATCTCCGGGGAGATGTTGCCGATCTCGTCCAGGAACAGGGTGCCGCCGTCGGCTTCCTCGATGAGTCCCTTCTTGTCCTTGACCGCGTGGGTGAAGGACCCTTTGACATGGCCGAAAAGTTCGCTTTCGAGCAGGGTGGGCTGGGTTGAGCCGCAGTCCACCACCACGAAAGGGCCGCCCGCCCGGGGGCTCGACTCGTGCAGGATGCGCGCGGCCATCTCCTTGCCCGTGCCCGACTCGCCGAAGAGCAGGACCGTCGCCGTGGACCGGGCCACGCGGTCCAGCCGTTCGAGAAATCGTGCCATGGAGGGGGCCTTCCCCCCGATCAGGCCCTGCGCGCCGGGGTTGGATGCGGAGCCGGAAGGGGACGGACCGGCTGTTTTCGCACCGGGTGCGCCGCCGTTTGCGGCCGCTTCGCCGCGCGCTTCGAGCCGGGCGCGGATTTTGCGAACCAGCTCCTTGCCGTCGAACGGCTTGGTCAGATAGTCGGCGGCCCCGGCCAGGATGGAGCCGACGGCGTCCGGGATGGTCCCGTGGGCCGTGAGCATGATGATCGGGATGTGCGGCCAGTTCTCCATGACCTCCTTGAGCAGGCCCCGGCCGCCCATGCCGGGCATCTTCACGTCGGAGACGATCAGGTCCACCGGCTCGTCCGCCAGCATTTCAAGGGCGGTCTCGGCGCGGTCGGCCAGAAGCGGGCTCAGCCCGGCGGAGAGCAGGCGCGCTTCGAGCACCTGCAGGATGTTTTCGTCGTCGTCGACCACCAGGATGGTCGGAATGTCCGGTTTCGCGCTCATGAATGCTCCTCGTCGGGACTGGCGGGCAGAGTGAAGTGGAAGACGGAGCCCCGGCCCGGTTCGCTTTCGACCCAGATGCGGCCGCCGTGCGCCAGGACGATGCGCCGCGAGATGGCCAGGCCCAGCCCGGCCCCGTCGACACTCTCCCGCACGCCGGGCTCGCGGTAGTACTTGAGAAAAATGCGTTTCTGCTCATCGGGCGGGATGCCCGGCCCGTCGTCCGCGACGCTGAAGACCACTTCTTGGTCCCTGCGTGCGGCGCTTACCAGGACCGTGCCTTCCCGGCCGGTAAATTTCACGGCGTTGCCCACCAGATTGGTCAGCACCTGGCGGATGTGCTCGGGATCGGCCCGGACGGCAAGGTTCGGCCCGACCTCGCCTTTCAGTGTCACGGAAGCCGCCCTGGCCGTGGGCGTAATTCGTTCCAGGGTGGAGTGCACCAGCTCTGCCGCGTCCACTCGTTCCGGGGCGAGTTCCAGTTCCTCGGCTTCCAGGCGCGAGACCGAAAGAAGCCGGGTCAGCAGGGCGGACAGCCGGTCGGATTCCTGCTCGGCGATGTCGAGGAACCGCTTTTGTTTTTCGTTGACCTCGCCAAAGGTCCCGGACCCGATGAGGTCAACGGCCTCGCGCACCGAGGTCAGCGGAGTGCGTATCTCATGGGAGAGCATGGCGATGAAGTCGGCGCGCATACGTTCCTCGCGTCTGAGCCGCGCGGCCATGGCGTTGAAGGCCAGGGCCAGCTCGCCCAGCTCGTCCCCGGACAGAATGCGCACGTCCCGGGGGGCGGCCCCGTCGCCGAGCTCGCGGATGCCCCGGCGTACCTCGCTCAACGAGCGGTTCAGGGTATAGGCCAGCAGCAGGCTGCCGCCCACGCCGATGACCAGGCAGAAGGCCAGCCCGTACATGCCCACGTTCGCCGCATGGCGTCCCGCGTCGCGCAGAGCGGTCAGACGCGCTTCGAGGTCGGCCTGGTTCTCCAGCAGGGACTGTTCGAGAATGTCGGTCCAGTCGCGGACCGTGTCGTCCGGGGCCAGGTTATCGCCCGGGGAATTGGCCGGGTCCAGGGTGATCTCGTATTCCGAGGTCAGCTCCTTCCATTCGTCGGCGTATTGGGGATGTTTCCGGATGGTCTCGTTGAGAATCTCGCCGAACCGGGTCAGGTCTTCGACGATGAAGCCCACGGCCGCCTGGTCGCCGCCCAGGATGCGGTAGCGGCGGATGTTGTTCTGCACGTTGCCGAGGCGTTCGAGCATTCGCTGGATGGCCGAGTCCAAGGCGTGGTTCTCGGTGACGATGAGTGCGGCGATGTCGGCGTCCTGCCTGACCTGGCGGAAGAGATAGGCCGAGGTGGCGAAGAACACCGCGATCAATGCGCACGACCAGATGGTCAGCTTGGTTGCGATGTTCAGGTGGCGGGCCTCGGGCATGGCTAGTCTCCTACCGCATCCGGGTGGGCGGCGCAATCGGGGCGAGCGGGACAAACAATACCGCCCGTCACGCCGGAGGGCGCGGCGGGCGGGCCGGTTGACCGAGGGGCGGGAAATCAGCCCCGGATTTCGAAAACGTCGTACGTCTTGTCGTGGTCGATGGAGTTGCAGGTGATCTCGATCTTGTCCACGATGGGAGCCTCGGTCCTGAGGTGTTCACGGAAGGCCGCGTACTGCGCCGCTTCTCCCTGCAGCAGGATTTCGGCCTTGCGGTCGGCGATGTTGCGCACCCAGCCCGTGAGTCCCAGGCGTTGAGCCGTGCTCTGGACCCATGACTGGAAGTTGCCTCCGGTGACCTTGCCTTCGACGATACAAGTGTAGCTCAGCATGATGAACCTCCGATTTCGTGTTTCCGCTTATCCGTCGCTATAGGATAAAATCGGGAAAGAGAAAAGGGGATGGCCGAGAAAATGGACGCATTGGCGGTTGCCTTGGCGGGCCGGTCCGTGTATGGTCTAACTCTGCTCTGAGCGCTTCACTGTCGTGAAGCGGAGGAATCCCCCAATGCGCGTATTGTTTTTTATTGTCGCCGTGATCGCGATGATCATTTTTTCGGCTCCGGTCTGGGCGTCGCTTCCCTATTGCAATCCGGACGTGGGCTATACCATCTGGCTGCCCCAGGACTGGACCGAAGCTCCGGCGGAATACCTGGACTCGGTCGAGCGGGCGCGTATGCCGTGGCCGGTCCAGGGCATGGCCCCGGACTGGAAGGCCGGTTACGTCAACTCCGACGGCCGGGGATGTTCTCTCCTGGTGGAGGTCAAGCCGGGCCGCAAGATGCAGACCTCGGACATCTCCAATTTCAACAGGTTCCTGATCCGTTCCCTGACCCGATCCCTTCGCGACGAAGTCCGCCTGCCCGGCGAGCCCGTTACGGTCTTCAAGGACGCCGTCTATTTCAAGGACAAGAAGACCCTGCGCATCGAGACCGAGGTGTCGCGGGACGGCGAAACCAAGCTCAATCTGGCGTACATAGTCTACACGCGTAAGGGCATGTTGGCCTTTGCCGCCTACGTGGACCCCGATGACGCCAAGGCCCGCCGCGCCGTGGACGAGGCCGTGCTTTCGGTCTACCTGGACGACAAGCTGCGCTATTGACCGGCCGTTGACTGGCGGGAGCGGGCCGGATACCATTGCCCCGAGCGGGAACGTATGGTTCCCGGGTGCGCATTTTTCGGTGCGCGTGGATAGTCATGCAAAGGGTATCGTCTTGAAATCATGGCGAGTCCTTTTGGGAACGCCCTTTGCTTGAAGTGCGCAGGAGGCCCGAGTGAAGAAAATACTATTGGCAACAGTCCTCACTCTCGTGATGCTCTCCCCGGCCTGGGCGGCGGACGTCCGCTTCCCGGCGGGTCCTTTGCTCGCGGCCTCCGAACAAGGCGACCGGAGAAACGGCCAGGCGGTTCATGGAGACCGGGATAAGAAGCACCCCGAGACCATCGTCATCAAGGGCAAGGGCGGCAAGGTCACCGGCGTGGAGCGGGAGCCTGAAAGGCGGCCGCGCAAAAAGAAATAGCCGCGTATCGAAGCGCACGAAAAAGCCCCCGGCGCCAATCGGCAGCGGGGGCTTTTCGTGCGCTTGAGCAGGAGCTACTGGGCGGTGTCGCAGGCGGGGACCTGCGGATCGGTGCCGCTAGCGAGCAGCTTGGTGCGGTACTCCTTGACTTCGTCCAGGGAGTTCCAGCCTTCGTACATCTCCATCCATTCACTGAAATCGAGGTATTCCTCGTCCAGGTGCGGCTCGTGCATTTTTTGCCACACGTTGAACAGATACATCTCCACCTTGAACCGGACGTCATCGAAGACCTGCGGCAGGACCGTGGGTTCGTATTTTTCGCCGTCCAGGCGGGATGCCACGAAGGAGCAGACGTTGTCCTGGGAACGTTTATAATCGAGGGGAGCGTCGTTGACCATGTCCGCGAACCTGAAGAGGACAGGGGACTGCTCCTCGATTTTCCGCAGCTTGTCCTCCGGAATCTCGATCCGCATTCCGCCGTCCTTGTCGACCGTGAAATAAAACCTTACCCATTGGTCGAATTGGAAGATTTCGAGGGCATCCTTGATGGCATTTTTTACGCTGACGCTTCTGAGCATGGCGTTGCTCCTTTGGATTTATGCTTGGATTCGGGAATATGGACATCATACCGTTTCGAGTCAAGGGGAAATCCGGCAAGCCGGGGGTAGACAAAGCGGATGCAGTTGTTATATGAAGTGCGGCTCGCAAGAAAGAAAAGCCCCTTCGGGCCTAAATATCTAAGGAGACAATCATGGCACGCCACAAGAAGCATGAGCGCATGAAGGAACTGGATCGCAAGCGTCACCGCCGTCAGAAGGCCCTCAAGGCCCGCATCCGGGAAGCCAAGGCCGCCAAGGCCTAACCGAGTCGTTTGTCCGCGCCGTGCCCTCAAGCCGGCGCGTTTTTCCCGCCGGGCCGTGCGTCGTGCGCACGGCGCCGGGGATTGTTGGCGCCCCGCATGAGGCGCTGTAACTTTTGCCTTTGTCGTCGAAGGAATGTTTTAAGTCATGCCTATTTACGAGTACCAATGCAATTCCTGCCACGCCGTGTTCGAGGAGTGGCAGTCCGGGTTCGAAGAGCACGAAATGCGCTGTCCCGAGTGCGGAGGCGAGTCCAAGAAACTCATTTCCCACTCTTCCTTTCATCTGAAGGGAGGCGGCTGGTACGCCGACGGTTATGGCGGAACGAGCGCCGGGAACAAGCCCGGCGAAGCTCAATCGCCCGCCGACGACGGCGGATCCGAGGCCTCGGCCAAGCCGCAAGCGGCCCCGGCTTGTCCCGCCAAGGCGGATACATCGAGCGCAGGTTCAGCGTCCTAAACACGCGCCAAAGGCAGCACCCGCTGCCTTTTTTATTGGCTCCGCGCCACTTGAGTTTTTATTGCTCCGTTGCCATAGTGTACCACTTGCGCGGCGAGCACCCAAACATGGAGAGAAGAGACGATGCTTGAACGGTATTCCCGTCCGGAGATGCGGGCGTTGTGGACCCTGGAGAACAAGTTCAGGGTCTGGCTTGAGGTTGAATTGGCGGTGGTCCGGGCCTGGACTGAAATGGGCAAGGTTCCGCAGGACGCCTGCGACGAGATTCACGAGAAGGCGGATTTCGACGTCGACCGTATCCTGGAGATCGAACAGACCACCAAGCATGACGTCATCGCATTTCTGTCCGCAGTCGAGGAGAAGGTCGGGCCGAGCTCCCGCTACATCCATCTGGGATGCACCTCCTCCGACATCGTCGACACGGCCAACGGGCTGCTCTTGACCCGCGCCGGGGCGATCATTTCCGAAGGCATCGACCGCATCCTTGAGGTGCTCAAAGGACTTGCCTACGAGCACAAGGGGCTGCTCTGCATGGGCCGGACCCACGGCATCCACGCCGAGCCGACCACCTACGGTCTGAAATTCACCGGCTTCTACGCCGAATTCGCCCGCCACAAGGTGCGTTTCGAGGCGGCCCGCGAGAATATTCGCGTGGGCAAGCTCTCCGGCGCGGTGGGCACCTTCGCCCATTCCGGCCCCGAGCTTGAGGAGCGCACCTGCGCCGCGCTTGGTCTCGCGCCGGACCCGCATTCCACCCAGATCGTGCAGCGCGACCGCTATGCCCAGTTCTTCACCGCCCTGGCCATGCTGGCCGGTGGCATCGAACGGCTCGGACTTGAGCTGCGCCACCTGCAGCGTACCGAGGTTTCCGAGGTCGAGGAAGGCTTCACCAAGGGCCAGAAGGGCTCCTCCGCCATGCCGCACAAGAAGAACCCCATCTCCGCCGAGAACCTTTGCGGCCTGGCCCGGGTTATCCGCTCCAACTCCCTTGCGGCCATGGAAAACCAGGCCCTGTGGCACGAGCGCGACATTTCCCACTCCTCCGTGGAGCGGGTCATCATGCCGGACACCACCGCGCTCATCGACTACATGCTGCATCGCATGGCCGGAGTCCTGGAACGGCTGGTGGTCAAGGAGGATGTCATCGAGCGGAACCTGCTGAGCTCCTTCGGCCTCTTCTACTCCCAGCGCGTCCTGAACAAGCTTATCGACACCGGCCTGAAGCGGCAGGAGGCCTACGAGATGGTTCAGCGCGTGGCCATGCGCTGCTGGGAAAATCGCGTCCAGTTCGAAGACGAGGTGCGTAACGACCCGGAAGTTAAGAAACATCTCGGTTCCAACGAACTTGACGAAGCTTTTGACCCTTCGTATTACAAACGCTATGAAGACGTGGTTTTCAATCGCGTCTTTGAAGGATAACAGGATGACGGAACTCAAATCGCGGCTGGCAAGGCTTCTGCTCAAGCTCTCCTACAAGGAAGGCGACTTCACGCTGACTTCGGGAAAGAAGAGCGATTATTACTTCGACTGCAAGCAGACCGCGCTCAATGCCGAGGGCGGCTACCTCATCGGGCGGCTCTTCGTCGAGATGCTCAAGAATTACGAGGTGCAGGGCGTGGGCGGCATGACTCTCGGGGCCGACCCGCTGGTCTCGGCCGTGACCGTGGTGTCGTTCCTGGAAGAGCGGCCGCTGCCGGGTTTCATCATCCGCAAGAAGTCCAAGGGCCACGGCACCAACCAGTATCTTGAAGGACTGGCCAACTTCAGCGAGGGCGACAAGGTTGTTCTGCTGGAGGACGTCTGCACCACCGGCGGCACGCTGATAACCGCCGCCGAGCGCGTGCGGGATGCCGGTCTTGAGATTGTCGGTGTGCTGGCCGTCCTCGATCGCGAGGAAGGCGGCCGGGAGCGGCTGAAGGAGGCCGGGCTGGAGCTCGACGCCATCTTCACCCGCCAGGAGCTGTTGGCCGCGGGGAAATAGGCTCGCCGGGAATACCGGGAGCCGGTTCGGGTAAACCAGGAGCGGGTAGAAACAGCACATGCGGGTAGCACTCATCGTCCTGACACTCATTATGTCCGCGACAACGGCCCTGGCCGGGGGTTGGACGCCGTTGCTTTCCTCCCATTCCTACGGGCCGGAACGAATCATCGCCGTGGACAAGCGAGCCCAGGAACTGATCGTGCTCGAACGCAAGTCGCCCTTGCACGAGGTGCGGCGTTTCCCCTGCACCACGGGCCAATCCCTGGGCGACAAGGCCGTTGAGGGCGACATGCGCACCCCCGGGGGCGTCTATTTCGTCGGTCGACGGATCAACCGCAAGCTGGATTGGGACCTGTACGGCAACATCGCCTATTCCCTGAACTATCCCAACCCCATCGATCGCATCAAGGGCAAGACCGGCTCGGGCATCTGGTTGCACGGCAGGGGCAAGACGTTCCTGCCGCGCGACACGCTCGGCTGCGTGGCGCTCAAGGTCCCGGATATGGAGAATGTGGCCCTGGAAGCGGCCTACGGCACTCCGGTGGTCATTGCCGACGACGTCGACTGGACCCCGGAGCCGGGGGAGAGCGAGGTCACGGCCATGACCCTGGTGAAGACCCTCCAGGCCTGGGCCCGCGACTGGGGCGCCAAGGACGAGGCGTTCTTCTCCTATTATGACGCCCCGCTCCTCAAGATGTCCGAGGGGCTCGATTTCGATGGCTTCGAGGCGCACAAGCGCAACATATTCTCCGCCCAGCCGTGGATACACGTCATGGTGGACAACGTCAGGGCCATTCCCGGCCCGGGCTACTGGGTGACCTGGTTCGACCAGTATTACCGGACCAGGGGGTTGGCTTCCACCACGGGCAAGCGGTTCTACTGGGTGCAGGATGAACAGGGCCGCTGGCGCATCGCCGGACGTGAGTACGTTCCGGTGACGGAAGAGCTTGACGACAAGTATCTGTCCGCCAAGGCGGGCGAGGCCGTGGAGCTGGTGGAGAAGTGGCGCGAGGCGTGGCTTGCCGCCGATGTGGCCGCATACGGGAGTTTCTACGAGCCGAACGCCGACCAGGGAGGCCGTCGTGGGGCGGCCGATATCGTCGATTACAAAAAGACGTTGTGGGCCAAGAAGCCTCCTGTTAGATTGGAAATTGATGACCTGAAAGTAGCTTTGCATCCCATGGGGCTCAAGGTGGCCTTTGTCCAGGTTTTCGCCGATGCCGGGGGGTATGAGGACAGGGGCCGCAAGACCCTGATCCTGGTGCCCGAAGGCGATTCCTGGAAAATCGACAGTGAGCAGTGGAGACGGATGAGATGAGCGATTCCAAGTACAGTGTGCTCTTCATGCGCGATGATCGGGACGTGTCCCGATATCGTCTCAGCCCGTTCTGGTTGAAGATGTTCGTCTTCAGCCAGGTCTTTTTGCTGCTGTGCGCCGTGGGCGGCATCTATATGGGTGTGCGCGGGTTCCGAATCAACAACGCGTTGCAGACCGAGAAAAAGGACCTGGAGCAGCGCCTGGTGGACGCCGAGGTGCGGCTTGAGCGGCTGGGGAACATGGAGAAGATCCTCGAATCCTACGACGCGACCGAACTGCAATCCCTTCTGGCCGCCGCCACGACCGAGGCCGAGCATCCCGAACCGCGGGAAGAGATCAACCTGAACACGATCTTCACCCGCGCCGACACCCGCCAGGTGGGCGTTGAGAACATGCAGGCCAAGCTGGCGGGCCGCAAGCTGACCGTCTCCTTCGAGCTGAACAACCTCCAGGCCTCCAAGTCCATGGCCGGACAGGCGGACTTCCTCTTCCTGACCAAGGGCGGCAAGGCCGAGGATGCTGAAACCAACAAGTCCGACCTGTCGTTCCAGATTCAACGATTCAAGCGCATTCAAACCACTTTCCTCCTGCCCGAGGGCATGGAGCGCAAGGACCTCTTTGGGCTGCGCCTTGAAATCAAGGGAAAGGATGGAGATGTCGTTTTTGCCGAAACGTATCCCTTCTACCACATTCTGGCTTCTTAGCCTGATTCTTCTCTCCTTTGCCTCCCAGGCCGACGCAGGATCGTGGGAGCATTCCTTTTTCGCGGGCACGCAATATCCACTCAAGGTCGTCTACCTCCAGGGTGAGCGGCCCGGCCCCACTGTCATGGTTCAGGGCGGTATCCAGGGCGACGAGACTTCCGGATACATCACCGCTCAGCTCCTTTCGCGCGGCAAGGTCCTGCGGGGCAATCTGATCGTCCTGCCGCGTGCCAACGTGCCGTCCATCAATCTGCGCAAGCGGCAGATCAACGTGGACATGAACCGGCGCTTCGATCAAAATTACAATCGTTTCTACGAGGACCGCGTGGCCCGGGTCATCCGCTATTTGCTCAATCAGGCGGACGCCTTCATCCATCTGCACGAGGGCAGCGGCTTCTACAATCCGACCTACGTGGACAACCTGCGCAACCCCAAGCGGTACGGCCAGTCCTTTATCGTGGATACCCTTGCCTACAACCAGATCGATCTGGCAGGCACGGTGGCTCCGGTACTGGACGAGCTCAATGACCATATCGGGATGAGCGACTACAAGTTCCGGCTGTTCAACACGAAAACCTTCGACAAGGGCACCAGCTATCCCGAGATGCGCAAGTCCCTGACCTGCTACGCCCTTGCCGAGCACAACATCCCGGCCGTGGCCGTGGAGGTCTCCAAGTCCATCATTCAGATAGACTGGAAGGTCCGGCAGCAGTTGACCGCCACCATCATGCTTCTCCATCGTCTCGGCGTCGAAGTGGCTCCGCCCGAGTTTACCGACGAGGACGTCCTGGCCTATGCCCGCAAGGGGGTCACGGTCACGGTCAACGGGCGTACTCTGGGCAAGGACCGGGTCATCAATCTTGCGCCCGGATCGACCCTGGCCGTGAAACAAATTTCCTCGGGGCCGAGCGAGTTCGCTCCCGAGCTCGCCCTGTTCGCCTCGGACCGGCCCGGCGTGAACCTCATCAACGCCCGCCGCATGGCTCTTGAGCCGTTCTCCGAGTTGGAATTGCGCTCCGATGGCCGAAAGGTGGCCAAGGCGCAGGTTCGCTGGACCGGCAGGCTTCCCAACGCGCCGGGCGACGACACCCCGGTGTTCGTCTGTTGGCTCAACGGCAACCCGGTGTTCGTGCGCGAGGGCGAAACCCTTCATGCCGTGCTCGGCGACCAGCTCATTCTCGAAGGCGTTTGGGGCAGCGATCTCAAGGAGGTCGTCAACCTCAAGGGGTTCGTGGCCATCCCCTGGGCAAACAACGGCCAGGACCTGGGCTGGGAGATCATTCTGGACCCCGACAATTTCATGTCCAAGTACGCCCTTGAGGAAGGCAGCTCGTCCGGGACGCTGTTCCGGGTGGTCAGAGAGACGCCCGGCGTTCCCCGGTCCACTTTCTACGTCGAAATCCTTCCGCGCACCGTGCTTGCGCTTCGCCTTGGCGACGAGCGTGGACAGAATCTTCTCATCCCGTGGATTTCCGGCGGCAGCTACAGGCTGCCCGAGGGCGAGTACGTGTTCGAGTCCGCATGGAGCAACGGCCCGGACGACAAGCTTGTGGCGCTGGCCGGGGATGTGCCCCTTGAAAAAGGCCGCTCTTTCCGGGTGGATTACGCCCAGCCCCTCAAGTTGACCGTGCGCCAGGCCACCACCTTCGGCGACATCGGTTCCATGACATTCACTGCCGGCGGTTTGGCCAGCCGGGAGACGCGCGGCCTGCACTAGTCTGCGACGCCATATCAAACGCGACGAGCCCCGCCTGGAATCATCCGGGCGGGGCTCGTCGCATTCAATGGAAGAGAAAGGGTCAGCCCATGAGCAGGCCGACAAGGGCCAAGGCTACGCCCAGACAAAGCAGCACGGCTCCGAACTCCATCGCACCATACAGGAGCAGCACGGCGGCCACAAGGATGAGCAGAACGCCGGAGGTCACGGCCAGACGCGGGGAGAGCGTCATCTTTCGCGTGAGCTCGTCTATGGGCCGCTTCACGGCCTGGCCGCATCGGCGGCATTTGCGGTCTTGGGGGCGGATGGCCGCTCCGCATTTGGCGCATTTCATGGACAGGCGGTTAGCACAGTTTATGCCCAGGGAAAACCCTTAATTCCAGACGGTTGTGATTTTCAGATATATACGGTCGGTTCGCCTTCGGCATGTAGTTCTCGCGCGATCGGAACCGGCTTCAATTGGAAAACGCCCGCCGCGCGTCAGGGTCACGCGCGGCGGGCTGATGGTTTGCGAAGCGGAATGGCTGTGCGGTCTAGTCGTATATTTCCGGGTTGAGGCAGGTCTCGGGTTTTCGGCCTTCGAGCATGGCGATGAGGTTGCGGGCCGCCAGGACGGCCATGTCGGCGCGCGCCGAGGCGGTGCCGGAGCCGATATGGGGCAGCAGGACCACGTTTTCCAGCTCGGCCAGGCCGGGCGTGAGGGCGGGCTCGTTCTCGTACACGTCCAGACCGGCTCCGGCTATTTCGCCGGTCTTGAGGGCGTGGAGCAGGGCCTGTTCGTCGATCACAGGACCGCGTCCCGTATTGATGATGCAGGCGGTCGGCTTCATGCGCGCAAAGGCGTCGGCTCCGAACAGATGCTTGGTGCCGGGATTGAGCGGGGTGTGTAGTGATATGTAATCCGACGCCTCCAACAACTCCTCAAAGGAGACCAGGCGGGCGTTCAGCTCGGATTCAAGTGCTTCGTTCCGGCGGTTGGAGGAACTGGTGTACAGGACCGGCATGTTGAATCCACGGCTCATGCGGGCCATGGCCGTGCCAATGCGGCCCGCGCCCACGATGCCCAGGGTCTTGCCGGAAACGTCGCCGCCGATGAATTGCAGGGGGCCCCAGCCGGGCCATTCGCCCGAGCGCATGAGCCGGTCCGCGGGGACGACCTGCCGGGCCACGGCGAAGAGCAGGGCCCAGGCGCATTCGGCGGTGGCGTTGGTCAGCACGTCCGGGGTGTTGGACACGGGCATTGATCGCCGGGTGGCTTCCGGGACGTCTATGTTGTCGAAGCCGACGGCGTAGTTGGCGTATCCCTTGAGTTTGGGAGCCGCGTCGAAAAACTCGGCGTCGATCCTCTCGGTGAGCAGGCCGATCACGCCTTCGCAGTCGGCGACGATTTTTAGCAGCTCGTTGCGGGACACGGGGGCGTCCACGGGGTTGACTTCCACCTCGGCCACCCGTCGGAGCAGGGCGAGCCCTTCTTCGGGGATTTGGCGGGTGACGTACACCTTTGGTCGATCCATTCTTTCCTCCTTGGATGTTCCACCAAAGAATGCGGTCAGGCGGCCAAGGAGTCAATCGCCGATTGGCGCAACTGAAAAGCCCCCTGTAGGTTGACCTACAGGGGGCTTTGCTAGCGTGGTGCGCCCGGCACGATTCGAACGTGCGATCTTTCGGTTCGTAGCCGAATGCTCTATCCAGCTGAGCCACGGGCGCGCAAACGAGATGCATGTCTATGCGTAACCTCGTCGGACGTCAAGCGCTTTTTTTCGGTTTTTTTCATTTGGTGGAAAAAATATTGGCCTGAACGGCAGATCTGGCGTCATCCCGTTCCGCCAACCGGACCGGGTCGTTGCCGGAAAAACGCGTCATACGGGGGATAATCGGGAGTCCCGTTCTGATTCGCCACTCAATAGCATTCGTGGACATGGTTCTGTGGGACATCAAAAAAAATTTTCCAGAAAGAAGCATTCATTTTCGTTCATGCCTGTTTTCGGATGCGTACGATTGAAAAAAAAGTCAGTTTTTTCTTTTTCGGATTGAAAAAAAAGGCGTTTTTTCGTTCGCGGAGCGCGCCGGGCAGAGTGGCCAATGAGATGTATTTTCCCCTTGCCTATGGATGGGGGGTGCGGCAACGTTGGGGTGTAAGCAACCATACGGGAACAACTTAATGTCCACTCTCGAAGAGAAAATTCTGCATAGTGAAGCCCTCCTGTCCGACCTGGCCGGACAAGTCGACCCCGCCCAGGTTCGCGTGGCCTGGACCGGAGGCAAGGATTCCACCGTTGTCCTGTTTATCTGGAAGACTCTGGTTGAACATGCCGGGGCCGGTCCGGTGCGGGCCATCAATCTCGATACCGGCTGCAAATTTCCGGAGGTGCTCGCTTTCCGCGACCGCATGGCCGCTGCGTGGGGCGTGGACCTTCATGTCGCCCGGCCCGCCGTCGCCCTTGCAGGCTATCCCCTGGCCCGCGATCCGCTCGTCTGCTGTCGCGAACTCAAAGTGGAGCCGTTGAAGAAGGCGGTGCGGGAAACCGGGACCGATTTCCTTCTGACCGGCATTCGCCGGGATGAGCACCCCGACCGCATCGCGCGGAAGGAGATGGAGGAGCGGAGCGATCCGGACCATATTCTGGTCAACCCGCTGCTCGACTGGACCGAATCCGACGTCTGGGCTTTCCACGCCCGCTTCGGCTTGCCGCACTGCGAGCTCTACGATCAAGGGTACCGTTCCCTTGGCTGCCGCCCCTGCACCACGCTTCCCGACGTGCAGGGTGGCGAGCGGTCCGGCCGAGCCGGAGGCAAGGAGGCGGTCCTGTCCGCCCTGACCAATCTCGGGTACTTCTGACTAGTCCGAAAGTCCGAGTGTCGAATCTCTCGGAAGCCCTGTCAGGTGGGGATTGTGCTTTTTTTCACGACATTCCATACTTTTTCGAGACGGACTTTTCCAAAAACGTCAAATAGTGCGAGATCGTGTGTAGATACGGTCGCTTGCAGCGTGTTTGAGTATGAGGCAAAAGTTCGGTTCGGGCCTTGACCTGGGTGTCAACTTCACCTAAGGACAAGTGTTTATTAGGCTAAGGGGTAAGTGCAAACGCACTGGTTTTTCGGTTGGAGGTGAACCGGAATCCAGGTGCCTGCTGTACTCGTTCTTCATCTTCTGAAACGAGGTCTTCATGTCAAATCTGTTAGTGCTTCTCATCCTGCTGCCGATGGCAGCGGCGGTGGTCTGCTATTTCGTGCGGTCTTCGTCCGTGCGGAAGCTGACCGTGCTCGCCACTGGGGGCATCCTGACGCTTGCGTCGTTGGGGCTGCTTTCGCAGGGGACGTTTGCGCCGATCGAGGTCGGCTCATTCCTGGGCATCGGCAGCGATTTCTTGGTTACCGTCCTGGATTTCGTCCTGCTGGGTGTCATTTTCTTTTATGGTTATAAACACAAGAGCCTGCTGGTTCAGGGCTTCACGTTGGCCCAGACGGTTCTCCTCGTCTGGTTCGAGGTGGTCATGGTCGGCCACGAGGCCGTGCCCGCGCTGATGGGCGACCAGCTCACCCTGGTCATGGTCCTGGTCATCTCGATCATCGGCTCTCTGATCTGCATCTTCGCTATTCCTTATATGAAGGAACACGAAGAGCATCTGGGCCTGAAGAAGACGCGCCAGCCGCGGTTCTTCTTCTTCATGCTGCTGTTCCTGGGCGCCATGAACGGTCTGGTCCTGTCCAACAACATCCTGTGGATGTACTTCTTCTTCGAAGTGACCACCCTGTGCTCCTTCATGCTCATCGGGCATGACGCCACCGAGATCGCCACGAAGAACTCCATCCGGGCCTTGTGGATGAACGCCTTCGGAGGCCTGGCCTTCGTCGTCGGCATGATGCTGGTCTACGCCCATGCCGGAACGCTGAACATCTCCGCGATGCTGGCCCTCGGCCCCTCTGGCGCCATGATGGTCACCGGCGTCGCCTTCCTCTGTCTGGCCGGTTTCACCAAAGCCGCCCAGGTCCCGTTCCAGTCCTGGCTGCTCGGGGCCATGGTCGCTCCGACCCCGGTTTCCGCGCTCCTGCACTCCTCAACAATGGTTAAGGCGGGCGTGTTCGTGGTTCTGCGGTTCGCCCCGATCTATGCCGGAACCTTCTTGTCCACGGGCATCGCTCTGTGCGGCGCTTTCACCTTCCTCAGCTGCGCCGCACTGGGCGTGGGGCAGTCCAACGGCAAGAAAATCCTGGCTTATTCCACCGTGGCCAACCTCGGCCTGATTATCTGCTGCGCCGGTATCAACACCCCGTTGGCGTTGACCGCGGCGATCATGCTCATCCTCTTCCACGCTGTCTCCAAGTCGCTGCTCTTCCTGTGCGTTGGCACCATCGAGCAGGCCATCGGCTCCCGCGACATTGAGGACATGCGCGGCCTGTACGGAGAGCATCCCCGTACCGCGCTCATCACCATCATCGGCATCCTCTCCATGATGCTGCCGCCCTTCGGCGTGCTGCTCGGCAAGTGGATGGCCATCGAGGCCTCGGCCGACAGCAACCTCTTCGTGGTGGTCATGCTGGCCCTGGGCTCGGCCCTGATGGTCGTGTACCTGGCCCGCTGGGCCGGTTCCCTCATGGGCACCCGCGAGCCGGGCGCCAGCCCGGAATCCCAGCCGCTGCTCATCCGCCTGCCGTTGATGACCCTGTGCCTGGGCGCGGTGGTCCTCTCCCTGACCTCCCCGTGGTTCTACAACTCCATGTTGGCCCCCTGGATCGGCTCGGCTCCCTTCACCGTGGGGTTCGGCTCTCTTGAGTCGGCGCACGGCACCTTTGTGGTGGTGCCCTTGTTCCTGGTCCTCGGCCTTGGACTGCTGTACGCGGTCAAGGCGGCCTCGGGCTACCGCAAGGTCAAGATTATGCCGCCCTACGTGAGCGGGGTGAACAGTTCCGCAGACGGCACCTACGTCGGTCCCATGAACGGCGACGTGCCGTTCTCCACCGGCAACCTCTATCTGGGCGAGCTGTTCGCTGAACCCAAGCTTACGCCCATCTTCAACGCTCTGGCGGTCGCGCTGATCGTCCTCATGCTGGGAGGGGCGCTCTAATGGAAACTCTCATTCTCGTCATCATCGGACTTGTTGGCGCTCCGTTGGCAGGCGGCCTGCTCGCCGGCCTGGACCGCCGCGTAACCGCCTGGTTCCAGTCGCGGCAGGGTCCTCCGATCATGCAGGCCTTCTATGATGTGGCCAAGCTCTTCGGAAAGGAAAAGATGGTCGTCAACCAGTGGCAGATTCTCTGCGCCTGGGTGTACCTCGTCGCCGCGGCCGCTTCCGTGGCCCTGTTCTTCGCTCAGGGCGACCTGCTGCTCGTCATCTTCGTGCAGGCCATCGGCGCGGTCTTCCTGGTCATGGGCGCCTTGGCCACCAAGTCTCCGTACGCCCAGGTGGGCGCGCAGCGCGAATTGATCCAGGTCCTGGCCTACGAGCCGATACTGGTCCTGGTCTTCGTGGGCTTCTACATGGTCACCGGCAGTTTCTCCATCGAAGCCATCTGGGCCCAGGAGACGCCGCTTCTGGCCAAGATGCCGCTGCTCTACCTGGCCCTGGGTTACGCCTTGACCATCAAACTGCGGAAGTCCCCGTTCGACTTCTCGACCTCCCATCACGGCCATCAGGAACTGGTCAAGGGAGTGCTCACGGAGTACTCCGGCCCTTACCTCGGCCTGATCGAAATAGCCCACTGGTACGAGACCATCCTGGTGCTCGGCCTGTGCGCGCTCTTTTGGCATACCAACGTGGCCTGGATGGCGCTTCTGCTCGCGGCCACCTATATGCTTGAAATCCTGGTGGACAACACCATGGCCCGGATGACCTGGCGCTGGATGATAAAGCGCGTCTGGCTGCTCGGCATGGGCATGTCCGTCGTTAACCTCATCTGGCTGTACGCGGGGTAAATCATGTTCGGATCATTCATAAAGAAATCTCGCGCCAAGTCACCGTGGATCATGCACTTCGACTGCGGTAGCTGCAACGGCTGCGATATCGAGGTACTGGCCTGCCTGACTCCGCTCTACGACGTGGAACGGTTCGGCGTCGTCAACGTGGGCAACCCCAAGCACGCCGACGTGCTTCTGGTTACCGGAACGGTCAACCACCGGAACAAGAAGGTGCTCAAGAACATCTACGACCAGATGCCCGAGCCCAAGGCCGTCATCGCCATCGGCGCGTGCGGCAACACCGGCGGCGTATTCCGCGAGGCCTACAATGTCGTGGGCGGCGTGGATAAGGTCATCCCCGTGGACGTCTACGTTCCCGGCTGTCCGGCCAAGCCCGAGGCCATCATCGACGGCGTCGTGGCGGGACTCGCCAAGTTCGCCCAGAAAGTCGAAGAAGCCAAGTAGCTTCACGCGAGGTAATCAATGCAAGGTAAAGTTATAGATGTGACCGTCGACAGCCTTGTCGGCGAGGTCATGCATATGAAGAACGACGGGCAGAGGCTTGTCACGTACTCCACCTACCAGGAAGGAGACAAGATCGGCATCCTCTACCACTTCGACAAGAACCTGGAGATCACCCACCTGCGGCTGCTGGCCGACATGGACAAGCCCATTCCGAGCGTGTCCGGCGTCTATTTCGCCGCTCTTCTGGTGGAAAACGAAATCCGCGACCAGTGGGACGTCAAGTTCGACGGCCTGGTTCTCGACTTCAACCGCACGCTCTATCTCGACCCCGAGGTCACCCAGGTTCCCCTGGTGTCCAACGTCAAGATCGAGCCCAAAAACTAGGGGGCTGAAATGGCAACCACCGTTATACCCTTCGGCCCGCAGCACCCCGTCCTGCCCGAGCCGATCCACTTGACCCTCAAGGTCGAGGACGAGATCGTCAAAGAGGCCATCCCGGCGCTGGGCTATGTTCATCGCGGCCTGGAGAAACTGGCCGATATCCGCGACTACCACCAGATGATTAACGTCTGTGAGCGCGTCTGCGGCATCTGCTCCATGATCCACGCCGTCTGCTACTCGCAGGGCATCGAGGAACTCATGGGCGTCGAGGTCCCGGACCGCGCCAAGATGCTGCGCATCATCTGGTCCGAGCTTCACCGCTGCCACTCCCACCTGCTCTGGCTGGGCCTGTTCGCCGACGCATTCGGCTTCGAGGCCCTGTTCATGCAGTTCTGGCGTGTTCGCGAACGCATCATGGACATCAACGAGGCGACCACCGGCAGCCGCGTCATCGTTTCGGTCAACGTCATCGGCGGCGTCCGCGCCGACCTCAGCCCGGAGCAGATTCGCTGGATTCTGTCCGAGATCGAGATCGTCGAGAAGGAAGTCCGGGCGATGCAGGACACCATCATGAACGACTACACGGTCAAGTCCCGTACCGTGGGCATCGGCGTGATGACCAAGGAACAGGCCTGGGAACTCGGCGCGGCAGGCCCGACCCTGCGCGGCTCCGGCGTGGCCCAGGATATGCGCATGACCGGCTATGGCGCATACGGCGAACTGGACTTCGAGCCAGTGGTCGAAACCGCCGGAGACTGCTGGGCGCGTTCCACCGTCCGTTTCCGCGAAGTGCTCCAGTCCATCGACCTGGTCCGCCAGGCCATCGCCAAGCTCCCCGAGGGCGAACTTGCCACCAAGGTCAAGGGCAATCCGCCCGAGGGCGAGATATTCACCCGGGTCGAGCAGCCGCGCGGCGAGTGCGTCTACTACATTCGGGGCAACGGCACCAAGCATCTGGACCGGCTGCGCATCCGCACCCCCACGTTCGCCAACATTCCGCCGCTTCTGGGCATGTTGCCGGGCTGCGAGCTGGCCGACGTGCCGGTTATCGTGCTGTCCATCGACCCGTGCATCAGCTGCACCGAACGCTAGGAGGTCGTATGCTGTTTACACCGAACGTCATCAAGAACCTGCTGAAAAAGCCCGTCACCCGGAAGTACCCCTTCGAGGTGCGCGCGCCGTTCCCCAATTACCGGGGCGAGCTGGTCATCGACATCAACAAGTGCATCTTCTGCGGCCTGTGTTCCCGCAAGTGCCCCAGCCAGTGCATTACCGTGGACAAGCCGTCCGGCACCTGGCAGTGCGACCCGCACGCCTGCGTCTACTGCGGCCTGTGCAGGGACAACTGCCCGACCAAGTGCCTGTCCATGAAGGACACGCACCGCAAGCCGGTTACCGAGAAGGTTACTTGGATTGAGCACGGCAATCCGCCCAAGCCCAAAAAGAGAACCGTCGAAGCCAAGCCCGAGCCCGCGCTTGAAGCCAAGCCTGAGGCCGAGGTTGAAGCCAAGCCTGAGGCCGAGGTTGAAGCCGAGCCCGAAGTCAAGGTTGAAGCCAAGACTGAAGCCACGGTTGAAACAAAGGTTGAGGTCAAGCCTGAGGTCGAGGCCAAAGCCACGGACGAACCGAAGGCTGAAGCCAAGCCCGAAACCAAGGCCAAAGCCAAGCCCAAAACCAAGAAGTCCGGCAAGAAAGGCAAAAAGGGCGGCAAATAGCCGTTCCGCAATGCAATGAACAAAGCCCCCGCGCGCAAGCGTGGGGGCTTTTTTTTGTGTGCCTCCGGCGGCCGGGGGAAGAGGAAGGAAAAACCTTTCGGTGAAAGGTTCTTTCCTTCCTCTTCCCCCGGCCCCCCATCTCCATCCTTTTCCAAAGCTTTTTATGCCGCTTCGCGGAAAGGAGCGAAAGCTGTTTTGAAGGATGCGGAGGGTAGACGAGACCGTGCAGGAATCGAGCGAAGCGAGCGACAAAAAGTTTTGAAGAGGGGTCCAGGGGGGAAACTTTTTCAAAAGTTTCCCCCCTGGCCGCCGGAGGCATTCCTTTCTTACAACTTCTGGTCGATTTCCCCAAAGCAGGGGATGCAGTAGGTCTTGCCGCCGTAGCGGCGGGTGCGGGATTCCATGACAAGCTCGCCGCATTGGGCGCAGTGGAGGCTTTCGAGGACCTGCGCGGGCCTGGGGGCGGGACAGTCGAGCCGCGAGATGGTGAACATGTCGTCGAGGGGGAGGGTCATGAAGTGGTCGATGGCCTCTTGCCAGCATTCGTTGGGCTTGGCGGGGCCGGTCTCCTTGAGCAGGGCGCGGAACCCCTTGCCTGATTTGCGGTCGTAGAAGGTGAAGGCGCGTTTGCCGTAGTCCCTGTGGATGAAGTTGCCTTTGCCGAGGGTGCAGTCGGTCAGGAACTGGATGGCGTCCACGCCGCACATGTCGGTTTCGGCCACGGTGACCAGTTCGAGGGTGTCGAGTTCGCCGAGTTCGCGCTGGACGAGTTCCACGGCGCGGATGCCGATGGTCAGGCCGGGGCAGTGGTGTCCGTGGAACCGGACGGTTTCGTCGATTTGCTCTTTGGGGAAGGCGCAGGGCATTGGGGAGTCTCCTTTTTCTGTTCTATACGGCAGGGATTACCAGCGGGTGTCCCTGAACGGTGTGGATGTGGACGGGCAGCCCGTAGACTTGCTCAACCACCTCGGAGGTGACTTCGCAGGCCGGGCCGGTGGAGTGGATGCGCCCGTCCTTGAGGAACAGGACCTTGTCTGCGTAGCGCAGGGCCGTGTTCAGGTCGTGCATGGTCATGACGGCTCCGATTCGGTGCTCGTCCACCACCCGCCGGAGCATGGTCAGGATGTCCACCTGGCTCTTGAGGTCCAGGCTGGAGGTGGGCTCGTCCAGGAGCATGAGGCGCGGTTCCTGGACCAGTGCGCGGGCGATGGCGACCTTTTGCAGCTCGCCGCCGGAAAGCTGGTCGATGTGGCGCAGGGCCAGATGGGCCATGTGCAGCCTTTTCAGGGCGGAATCCACGATTTTAAGGTCGCTCTCGCCGACGCGCCAGACGATGTGGGGCTTTCGGCCCATGAGCACGGCGTCGAACACGGTCAGGCGGGCGGTCTCGTTGCGCTGCGCCACGTAGCCGATGCCGAGGGCAATTTCACTCGGCCGCATACGGAGCACATTCCGGTCTTCGACCAGGACCTTGCCGGCGCAGGGGGAGTGGATGGCGTTGATGCATTTGAGGAGGGTGGTCTTGCCCACGCCGTTGGGGCCGAGAATGGCCATGAGTTCGCCCCCTTCGATGTTGAAATTCACATCGTGGAGGACCTTGTGTCCGTTGTAGGCGAAGTCGAGGTCGGTGACGGAGAGGATCATCGCCGCTGCCCCCTTATTATGAGGTAAATGAAGACAGGCGCTCCCAGGAAGGCGGTCAGGACCGAGACCGGCAGCATGTGCGGGGCGAGGATCAGCCGGGCGGCAGTGTCCGACGCGAGCAGGAGCAGCCCGCCAGCCAGGATTGAGCCCGGCAACAGGAAGCGGTGGTCCGAGCCGATGAGCCGCCGGACCATGTGCGGAACCACGAGACCGACGAAGCCGATGATGCCGAGGAAAGCGATGATGACCGCCGTGAGCATGGAGGCGAGCATCATGCCGATCAGCCGGACGCGGTCCACGCGTACACCGAGTCCCTTGGCGGTCTCGTCGCCCGCGTCTATGGCGTTGTAGTTCCAGCCGTTGGCCAGGAAGTAGAGGGACGTGACCACGGTGACGGCGGTCATGACGCCCAGTTCGGACCAGGATGCCCGGGCCGTGTCGCCGAAGGTCCAGAAGACCATGGCCGCCAACTGCACGTCGTCGGCGAAGAATTGCAGGAACATGGTCCCGGCGGTGAACAGCGCGCCCAGGGCCACGCCGGTCAGGATCATGACTTCGGGCGTGGACCCGCGCAGCCTCGACACGGCCACGATGACGCCCGCGGCGGCCAGGCTGAAGAGGAAGGCCACGGCCGTGGTCAGGTACGGGTTGGTGATGTTCACGGCGTCCGCATTGGTGGAGGCCATGATTCCGCCGCCCAGGATCATCACCGAGAAGGCCGCGCCGAACGCGGCCGCGTGGGAGATGCCCAGGGTGAAGGGCGAGCCGAGCGGGTTGCGCAGGATGGACTGCATGACCGCACCCGCCACGGACAGGCCCGCGCCCGCCACGATGGCGGACAGGGCCTGGGGCAGGCGGATGTTCCAGATGATGACGTCATACCGTTTGGAGACGGCCCAACCCATGAGGGTCCGGCCAACGTCCGCAATGGGGATGTGCGCCGCGCCCATGGAGATGGACACCACCAGGCCGAGGGCGAGCAAGCAGCCTGCCAGGCAGATCAGGGTCAGCTTGAAGCCGATGTAGTTCCGATACTCGGCAGGGATCTGTCCGTCGGAGAAGTGCATGTCAGTTCACCGGCACGGGCTTGTAGGCCAATCCCTTGAACTGGGCGTTCATGTCCTTGAAGACCGGCTTGCCCACCAGGAACGTGTAGATTTCGTCCGCCTTGGCTTGCGGGTCCACGTCGGCGAACCGTTCGGGGTAGAGAACTTTGCCGATGAAGTAGGCGTTGGCCAGGATGGAGCCGAAGTTCTGGGTGTACCAGTTGTACGGCAACAGCCCGTACACCCGGCCTTCCTTTACGGCGGTCAACATGCGGTAGGCCGGGTCGGTGCGCAGTTCGTATAGACCGCCCGCGCCGTCGCCCATTTGCAGGGTGGCCAGGTCCAGGAAGAGGACGTTCGGGTCCCATTCCACGATCTTTTCCTTGGCGATGTCCGACTGGTTGAGGCTCTTGCCCGCTTTTCCCGCCTCATAGGCCAGATTGATCGCGTTGATGAAGGTGAACGGCGGATAGGCGGGTTCAGTGGACTGGAATCCGTGGGGGCCGCGGAAGGCCACGCCGCCCACGTAGACCGTGGACCGCTCCTGCCCCGGCGTGTCGCCGGTCCGGCGGCTCAGGTCCGCGATCAGTCCTTCCATGTAGTTGATGATGTCCTCGGCGCGCTGCTCCTTGCCCATGACCTTGGCCATGATGCGCAGGCTCTTGTACATCTCGGGCCTGTTTGCGCCCAGGTCGCCGTAGTTGAGGACCACCACCGGGATGCCGGTCTTGTCCTGGAGCTCCTGGGGATCATGGCCCATGGCCGAGTAGGTCTTGAGGATGACCTGGGGCTGGCGTTCCAGGGTGAGGATGAGTTCGGGATTGTCGTGCCCCCGGAACTGCCCGAAGATGGGCATCTCCTTGAATTGCGGGTTGGCGATGGCGTAGGGGCGGGCGTCGAACTTGCGGCGGCGCGCCTCGATGTCGTCCACGGCCACGGCGCGGTCCTGCGCCTGTAGATAGGTCAGGAGACGCAGACAGCCGGAGCCGGAACAGATAACACGGTCCACCTTGTCCGGAATCTCGTTGTTCCTGCCGGTGGAGTCGGTCAGGGTGCGGGCCGCTCCGTCCATGGGAACGGTCAGGAAAAGCAGCAAAAAGGCGTAGACAAGATGAATTTTTCTCATTTGAGCACCTTCGATGGCATAAAAAAAATTGAATGCAACTAAAAAATTGCTACGAAATATGAAAATGTAACACTATGCCGTTCCTAAATAAAAGGGACAATCTCGTCAAGAGGAAAAGGAAAACGGACTGTTGCGATTGGGTATCCGTGCTAAAATAGGCGATATGGGCTGTGCCGATCGGCAATATGGGGAGAGCTGTTTGTCGAAGTGAGCAGCGCAACAACCGTGTTACCGTCGAGGTGGAACGAGACACGGTAGGCGGCGTACAAGGAAGGAAGGCGATGGGGCGGCCCGTTCACGCCGCAACGTGATGGGGTGTTTTTCGCAAACGGTCCTGGCTCCTTGACCCGGTCCCGCCGTCCGGTTGAAAGCCCCTGCTTTTGCCCCTTGCGGGCTCTTGGCTTGACCGGGGAAATTGCGTAACGTGCCAATCCTTATGCAACGCAAGCAGACAAGAGTCGTGAATATTGGCGGCGTGGGCATCGGCGGGGACAACCCTGTCCGGGTCCAGTCCATGTGCAATACGGACACGCGCGACGTCCCGGCCACGGTGGCTCAGATCAACCAATTGGCCGAGGCGGGGTGCGAGATCGTGCGCCTGGCCGTGCCCGATGAGGCGGCGGCCGCCAAGCTCGGAACCATCCGCGCCCAATCTCCGGTGCCGCTCATCGCGGACATTCATTTCGATCACCGGCTGGCACTGGCCGCGTTGGATGCGGGGTTCGACGGCCTGCGCATCAACCCGGGCAACATCGGGGACGAGGCCAAGGTGGACGCCGTGGTTCGGGCGGCCAAGGCGTGCTCCACACCCATCCGTATCGGAGTCAACGGCGGCTCTCTGGAAAAGGACCTGCTCAAGACCTATGGCGGACCGACGCCCGAGGCCATGGTCGAGTCCGGCCTGCGCCATGTGCGTATGCTTGAGGCGCGCGGTTTCCACGACATCAAGATTTCCCTCAAGACTTCGTCGGTCCTCAAGACCATCGCGGCCTATCGGCTCATGTCGGAGCAGGTGGATTATCCCCTGCACATCGGCATCACCGAGGCGGGCACGCTCGTGCGCGGTGCGGTCAAGTCCTCCGTGGGGCTCGGCATTCTGCTGTTTGAAGGCATCGGCGACACCATGCGCGTGTCCCTGACCCACGATCCCGTGGCCGAAATCGGCGTGGCCTACGAGATCCTGCGCAGCTTGGGCTTGCGGGAACGCGGCCCTGAGATTATATCCTGCCCCACCTGCGGGCGAACCGAGATCGGGCTCATCGATCTGGCCGAGCAGGTGGAGGCGGCCCTGCGCGGCGTGGAGGAGGTCTTCACCGTGGCCGTCATGGGTTGCGTGGTCAACGGGCCGGGCGAAGCCCGCGAGGCCGATATCGGCATTGCCGGAGGCCGTGACCTGGGCATCATCTTCCGCAAGGGCGAAGTGGTCCGCAAGGTCAAGGGCAACGCCAACCTGCTGCCTGAATTCATGAAAGAAATCGAAAAATTCCTGGAAGAAAGGAGAAGTGAATAGATGCGTCTTTCCCGCTATTACATCCCGACCCTGAAGGAGGACCCGGCCGACGCCGAGGTTGTCTCCCATAAGCTCCTGATGCGCGCGGGCATGATCCGCAAGCTGACCAGCGGCATTTACAACTACCTGCCGCTCGGCCTGCGCGCCATCAACAAGGTCGCGGACATCATCCGCGAGGAGATGGACCGCGCGGGCGCGCTCGAAGTGCTCCTGCCCACTGTCCAGCCCGCCGACCTGTGGAAGGAGACCGGCCGTTGGGACTACTACGGCAAGGAACTGCTCCGCTTCAAGGACCGCAGCGACCGCGACTACTGCCTCGGACCCACCCACGAAGAGATCATGACCGACCTGGTGCGCGGCGAGATCAAGTCCTACAAGCAACTCCCCATCAATCTCTATCAGGTCCAGACCAAGTTCCGCGACGAGATTCGTCCCCGGTTCGGGCTCATGCGCGGCCGCGAGTTCATCATGAAGGACGCCTACTCCTTCGACAAGGACGAGGCGGGCGCGGAAAAGTCCTACTGGGATATGTTCAACGCCTACAAGAAGGCCTTCTCCCGCATCGGCCTGCGCTTCAAGCCGGTTCAGGCGGATTCCGGGGCCATCGGCGGCGATTTTTCCCATGAGTTCATGGTCCTGGCCGAGACCGGCGAGGACACCATCGCCTCCTGTCTTTCCTGCGACTTCGGGGCCAACCTCGAAAAGGCCAAGGTCAACGCGCCCCAGGGTGCGCCTGCCGACGAGTCGGCTGTGCCGCCCATGGATGAGGTCGCCACCCCCGGCGCGCACACCGTCGAGGAGGTCTGTGGCTTCCTGGGCATCACCGCCGACAAGCTCGTCAAGACCCTGCTCTTCGTCGTGGACGGCAAGCCCGTTGCCGGGCTGGTTCGCGGCGACCGCGAGCTGAACGACGTCAAGCTGCGCAACCTGGTGGGCGGCAACGAGATCGAGCTGGCCGACGAGGCGCTGGTCCGCAAGCTGACCAATGCCCCGGTAGGCTTCGCCGGTCCCGCCGGACTGGACAAGGAAGTGCCCATTTATGCCGACCATGAGTTGCTCTCCGCCACCGACTGGGTGGCCGGGGCCAACAAGGGCGACACCCATGTGCTCCACCTTGCGCTGAACCGCGACTGCGACATCGTCAAGTTCGCCGACCTGCGCGTCATCGAGCCCACCGACCCCTGTCCGGAGTGCGGCGGCGCGATCGAGTTCACCAAGGGCATCGAAGTGGGCCACGTATTCAAGCTCGGCCTCAAGTATTCCGAAAAGATGGAAGCCACCTTCCTCGACGAGAACGGCAAGTCCCAATACATGATTATGGGCTGCTACGGCATCGGCGTTTCCCGCATCGTGGCCTCGGCCATCGAGCAGAACTTCGATGAGAACGGCTGCTGTTTCCCGCCCTCCATCGCGCCCTTCGAGGTCTGTCTGATCTCCCTCGGCGGAAAGGATCAGGACGTGGCCGACAAGGCCGAGGAACTCTACGCCGAACTCAAGGGCATGGGCGTGGATGTCGCCTTCGACGACCGCAAGGAGCGGCCGGGCGTCAAGTTCGCCGAAGCCGATCTTATCGGCTATCCCATGCAGCTCGTGCTCGGCGGCAAGGGCCTCAAGAACGGCATCATTGAGGCCAAGGACCGCAAGACCGGCGAAAAGATCGAGCTGCCTCTCGATACCTTTGCCGAGTCCTTCGCCGAATGGCGCAACCAGATCTGGAACAACTGGGGTCTGCAAACTCCGTAGATTCCGCTTGCTCATTGATATCCAAAACCCCCGGCGCGGAATCCGCGCCGGGGGTTTTTTGTGCCTCCGGCGGCCGGGGGAAGAGGAAGGAAAAACCTTTCGGTGAAAGGTTCTTTCCTTCCTCTTCCCCCGGACCCCCATCTCCATCCTTTTCCAAAGCTTTTTATGCCGCTTCGCGGGAGGGGCGTCTCATCGTTGTCGAAACAAGGCCCTGGTATTCGCAGAGCCTTGCCGAAGGCACATAAAAAGTTTTGAAAGGGGGTCCAGGGGGGAAACTTTTTCAAAAGTTTCCCCCCTGGCCGCCGGAGGCACACCAAGCCCCGCGCTTTCCGGTTGAAGCGTGGAGTGGTGGGTGGTAGGTTTTGGTCGGCCGGAAAACTCTTACGGGAGGGAGACCATGACAATCGAGAGCGGCATTGCGTTGGCGCTGGCAACGTTGGTCTTCGCGTGCATTCCGGGGCCGGGCGTTTCGGCCGTGGTGGCGCAGTCCTTGGCGCGTGGTTTCAAGGCGGGCGGCGCGTTCACGGCCGGATTGGTTTTGGGCGACGTGTGCTATCTGCTGACGGCATTGTTCGGCATGGGGTGGGTCGCCTCGCAGATCGGGCCGTATTTTGTGTTCCTCAAGTGGGCGGGTGCGGCCTATCTGGTGTATATGGGCGTGAATTGCTGGCTGGCGAAGCCCGATTTTTCAGCCGCCTCGCGCGACCTGCCGGTCCGTCCGGGCCGGAGTTTTCTGGCCGGGCTGTGTGTGACCCTGGGCAACCCCAAGGCCATCGCCTTTTACTGCGGGTTCCTGCCCGGCTTCGTGGACATGCGGGCCCTGACCGTCACGGACGTAACTCTGGTCATGGCCATCATTGTTCCGATCATCGGCACGGTCCCTCTCGTGTACGCCTGGCTTGCCTCGCGCGGACGCCACGCCATCCGTTCCACCCGGTTGTGGAAGGCCATGAACCGCACCGCTGGCACCGTCATGATCGGGGCTGGAGCGGCCATCGCTTCGGATTAAAAGAGAATTCAACCAAACAACCATCCCCCCGCTTGAAAACCGTGAAGCGCACTGAAAAGTTTGGGAAAAGGTGGGGATGGGGGGCCGCCGGAGGCACTTTTTGTCCAACATACTGACCGTTTCCGAACTGACCAAATCGGTCAAAGCCCTGCTGGAGGCCGAGTTCCCGTTCGTATGGGTGCGGGGGCAGGTGTCGAACCTGGCGCGCCCCGCGTCCGGACACGTGTATTTCACGTTGACCGACGGCGATGCGGCCCTGTCCGTGGTCTGGTTCCGGTCGTCGCAGCGGTCGGCGGCGCCCGTGAAAAAGGGCGGCGACATGGTCAACCCGCTGACCGGGGAGATCGAGGAGTCGTCCGGCGGCACGGCGTTGACCGGCAGCGGGATCGAGGACGGCATGGAGGTGCTCTGCGCCGGGCGGTTGAACGTGTACGAGCCGCGCGGGCAGTATCAACTGGTGGCAGAACTGGTCCAGGCGCAGGGCGTGGGCGATTTGGCCGTCGCGTTCGAGGCGTTGAAGAAGAAGTTGGCGGCCAAGGGGTATTTCGACGAGGACCGGAAACTGGAGTTGCCGAGGAATCCCCGGCGGGTTGCGGTCATCACTTCGAAGTCCGGGGCGGCCATCCGGGATTTTCTGCGCATCGCGGACACGCGTGGCACCGGGGCGGAGATACGCATCTATCCGGTGCTGGTGCAGGGCGACCGCGCGCCCGCGCAGATCGCGGCCGCGCTCGATCTGGTGGATGAGGAGTCCTGGGCCGAGACGGTCGCGCTCATTCGCGGCGGCGGATCGCTGGAGGATTTGTGGGCTTTCAATACTGAGGAAGTGGCGGACGCCATCTTCCGGGCGCGGCTGCCGGTCGTGACCGGCGTGGGCCATGAGCCGGATGTGTCCATCGCGGATTTCGTGGCCGACAAGCGGGCGGCCACCCCTAGCCACGCGGCCCAGGAGCTGTGGCCCAGGCGGGAGACTCTGGCGCAGAGAGTGGACGCGCTGGACCTGAGTCTGGGCCGGGCCTATGCGGGATGGCTCGCGGGCAAGGAGGGCGCTTTCGAGCATATGCGCAAGGCGCTGGTCTGGCTGTCGCCCGTGCGGCGACTGGAACGCATGGAGGACAGGTTCTCGGCGTTGATGGCCAGGCTCGACGGGGCCGGATTGGATCACTTTTTCGGGTGCGCGGAACGGGCCGTGCGCACGGCCGAGGGACTGGGGCGGGCCTATGGGCCGCAGCGGCCAGCCGTGCTGGGACGCGAGGTTGCCGGGTTGGCGCACCGTCTGAACCGGGCCTTTGGGCCGCAGCGCGTGGACGGCATGGCCGTGGAAATGTCCGGTCTCGGGCGGCGTCTGGACAAGGGTGGACGGGATGCGTCCGAGGGCGCGGCGCAACGGCTGGCCGTATTGGAAACGGCTTTGCGCGGGCTTGATCCGGAAGGGCCGCTCGAACGAGGCTACGCCTTGGTGCGGGTGGCCGGAACCGGCGAATTTTTATGTGACCCGAGAAGGGTGACGAAGGGCGATGCTCTTGATATCACGGTACGTGAAGGCCGCGTGGCGGCCATTGTGACGGACTCCCGACCAAATGAGGAATAGAGGTTTATGCGACGGTTTTTTCTGATTGTGTTTCTGACGGCCCTGCTGGGCCTCCCCTTGAACTCCCTGGCCCAGGATTCGTCCTTCGGGCTTGAAGAGGGCGATGGGCCCTCTCTGCTTACCGCAGCCAATACTGAGGCCCAGCCCGCTCCGGCAGCTCCGGCTCCGGCCGCTCCTGTTGTGACGGCTCCGGCTCAGGCCGCTCCGGCTCAGGCTGTTCCCGCTCCTGTCGAGGCCGAGCCTGCTCAAGCCGCTCCGGTCCCGGATCAAGCCGCTCCGGCTTTGGATCAGGTTTCGCCGTCTCCGGCAGTGGTCGAGCCAACTCCGGCCGAAGTCGAGTCCGCCTCGACAGCGGACGTTTCGGTTCCTGCCGCGACCGCTCCTGTTCAGGCCGTGGCCGGGTCCGCTCCTGACTCGGTTGAACCTGTCCAGGTCAAGCCCGTTCCGGCCCTGGTGCTGGCCGCACCGCGCAAGGCGGGCGTGGGCAAGCCGTTCCTGGTTCGGCTGACTTCGGACCTGCCGATGGAGTCGGTGCTGATCCGTTGGCAGGGGCGCGAGGTGGTTCCGTCCATTTCCGTCTGGAACGACCGGCATGTGGCTTTGGCCATGCTCGGCACGGATGTTCTGACCGAGCGTCCGGGCAAGGAGGAACTGGTGGTCGTCGCCTCGGTGGCGGGCAAGGAAAACTCCTTGCGCCGTACAGTGCGCATCGCCCCGGAGGATTACCCGAAGCAGGAACTGACTCTGCCGGAAAAGATGGTTTCTCCGCCCAAGGAAGTTCACGACCGCATCGCGGCCGAGCGCAGCCGGACCACGGCGGCGAAAGATACGGTCTCGGCCCGGCGCATGTGGCGTCTGCCCCTGGAAAGGCCCGTGCAGGGTAAAATACTGAGTGTCTACGGGGCGCAGCGCATCCTCAACGGCAAGCCAAAGAACCCGCACCGGGGGCTGGATTTCCGCTCCCCCATGGGCAACCCGGTCAAGTGCGTGGACAGCGGCCGCGTCATCCTGGTGGGCGACCACTATTACGCGGGCAATTCGGTCTATGTGGATCACGGCAACGGAGTGGTGTCCATGTACTTTCACCTGTCCGAGCCCACGGTCAAGGAAGGCGACGAGGTCAGGCGCGGCCAGACCATCGGCCTCACCGGCATGACCGGCAGGGCCACCGGGCCTCATCTGCACTTTTCGCTGTCGGTTCAGGGGGATCTGGTCGATCCGGCACCCTTGTTCACCTCGACCGCCGATAAGTTGTTGCGATAATAATGAGTTGATTGATTCCAATGCGTTGCAATCCATCGTATAAACGGCAGGGGCCGCTAGGTCCCTGTCTTGTTTTTCTTGCCTGCCTGATGATGTCGATTCCGGCCCTGGCCGGAGACATGGTCGACGTTCAGGCCCCGGCGTCGGTGGGCACGGGCAAGCCCTTCCTGGTGCGCATCGGCACCTGGTACCCTCTGGAGGACCTGGAGGTGCGCTGGGACGGGAAGAGCGTGCATCCCGCCGTGACGCCGCGTGGAGAGAGGTCCGAGGCCGTGGCGTTGCTCGGAACGGACTATTGCGGTGAGGCCGGCCCCCGCAGGCTGGAGGTCGTGGCGCATATATGGGGCCACGAGCGGCGGTTTGTCCGCTCCATCGAGGTTACGGAATCCGAGTGGGGCACCGAGACCCTGTCCGTGCCGCCCAAGATGGTCCGCCCGCCCGCATCCGAGCTGGCCCGCATCGATAGGGAACGGAAGACGCTCGCAGCCGCCCTGGCCGTGATCTCTCCCGAGCGGCATTGGAGCCTGCCCTTCACCCGTCCCGTGAAGGGCAAGATGCTCAGCCGGTTCGGCCTGTATCGGACCTTCAACGGCAATGTGGCGGCGCGGCACACCGGCCTGGATTTCCGCGCCTGGCTCGGCACGCCCATTCATGCGGTGGCCGCCGGGAGAGTTGTTCTTGTCGACGGCTTTTATTATGCTGGCAACAGCGTCCTGATCGACCACGGGAACGGTTTTTTCACCATGTCCTCCCATCTGTCGGAGACTGCCGTGAAGCCGGGGGACGCGGTCGAGGCCGGGCAGGTTCTCGGTCTGTCCGGAGCAACCGGGCGGGTCACGGGCGCGCATCTGCATCTGGCCGCGTTCGTGTGCGGAGAAGTGGTCGATCCGGAGGTTTTATTTCAAAAGTCTTTTTGTAACATATTTGAATGATAGAGAATTGATTAATCAAGCCGAGGGAGGTAGCCCGTGGCGAACGATACATTCGAAGACCGGCTCGAGCGGCTCAAGCTCGTAGTGGAAAAGCTGGAACGCGGCGATCTGCCCCTGGAAGAGGGCGTGGCCCTCTACAAGGAGGGGCTGGAGCTCGTCAAGGCGTGCGGCAGACAGTTGGAGACTGCCCGGAACGAGGTTAAACTCGTGTCCGAGGGGCTGGTCCGGGAATTCGACGCCCTTGAGGCTCTGAACTCGGAAACGGAGGACGAATTGTGACGTTCAAGGATGAGCTGGGCCGCCGCGCGGCCGAGGTGGAGGAATATCTGGTCACCTGCCTGCGAGGCAGGGGCACACCGGCGCGACTGCTTGAATCCATGGAATATTCCCTGCTGGCGGGCGGCAAACGGCTGCGGCCCGTGCTGGTTCTGGCCTGGAACGGACTGCTCGGCGGCGAAACCGGCAAGGCCATGCCTTTTGCCGCCTCGCTCGAATGCATCCACACTTATTCGCTGATCCACGACGATTTGCCCGCCATGGACGACGACGATCTGCGGCGCGGCAGGCCCTCCAACCACAAACAGTTCGACGAGGCCACGGCCATCCTGGCGGGCGACGGGCTGCTGACCGAGGCTTTCGGGCTCATGTCCGCGGCGTCCATCTTCAAGGGACTGCCCGCCGACAGGGTCCTGCGGGCCATTCATATTGTGGCCGGAGCGGCCGGAGCGGGCGGCATGGTCGGCGGCCAGGCCGTCGACATGGAGTTCACCGGGCGCACCGGAGTGCCCCTGGAAGAGCTCAAAACCATGCACGCCATGAAGACCGGGGCGCTTATCACCGCCTCCTGCGAATGCGGAGCGATCCTGTCCGGCGCGGATGAGGCGGACATCGACAACGCCCGCCGGTTCGGGCGCAACATCGGCGTTGCCTTCCAGATCGTGGACGATATCCTCGACGTGGTCGGCGACACCGCCACCCTGGGCAAGCCCGTGGGCAGCGACGAGGCCATGGGCAAGTCGACCTACCCGGCACTCATGGGGCTCGAAAAGAGCAAATCGTTGGCAAAGGACTACGTGGACGAGGCCTTGACCCATTTGTCCGGCTATTTCGGGAGCGAACAGGAGTTCCTCTGGCAATTGGCCAGATACATAGTGGACAGGGTTTATTGATTGAACTAGGATTTCGCTCCCATGATCAAAGACCCGAAACAAACGACCATTCTGTCGAAGATACGCAAGCCCGGCGACGTCCGTGACCTGGAAGGGGATCAGATGGCCACGCTTGCCCAGGAATTGCGTGACATCATCATCAGCCAGGTATCCGTCCACGGCGGCCACCTGGCCCCGTCGCTCGGCGTGATAGAGCTGACCCTGGCTCTTTTCCGTTCCTTCGACCTGGAACACGACAAGCTGATTTGGGACGTGGGCCATCAGGCCTACGCCCACAAGCTGCTCACCGGCAGGGTGGAGGAGTTTTCCACCCTGCGGCAGAAGGGCGGCATCAGCGGCTTTCCCCGCATGGCCGAGTCTCCCTACGACCACTTCGGCGTGGGGCACTCGTCCACGTCCATCTCTGCGGCGCTCGGCATGGCCATGGCCCGCGATCTCAAGGGCGAGGACCACGAAGTGGTGGCGGTCATCGGCGACGGCTCCCTGACGGCCGGGCTGGCCTTCGAGGGTCTGAACCAGGCCGGGGACCTGGGCCGCAAGATGGTCGTGGTCCTTAACGACAACGAGATGTCCATCTCCAAGAACGTGGGTGCGCTGTCGCAGTTTCTGAGCCGCAAGATGACCACTCCCTTCCTGCAACGGCTGAAATCCGACGTGGAAGGGTTGCTCGGGACCATTCCCAAGATCGGCGGCGATCTGGCGGTGTACGCCAAGCGGTACGGGGATTCGGTCAAATCCTTCTTCACCCCCGGCATTCTCTTCGAGGCGTTTCACTTCACCTACGTCGGCCCCATCGACGGCCACGACACGGCCACCATGGTCAAGGTCTTCGAAGAGGTGAAGAAGCTGAACAAGCCGGTGCTGGTTCATGTGATGACCAAGAAGGGCAAGGGGTACGAGCCCGCCGAGTCCGATCCGTCACACTATCACGGCGTGGGCGAGTTCATTCCCGAGACCGGCCTTGCCCGGAAGTTTTCCGGTTCCGGCCTGCCGTCCTACACCTCGATTTTCGGTTCCACCCTGTGTTCCCTCGCGGCCAAGGACGACAAGATCGTTGCCATCACCGCGGCCATGCCGGAGGGGACGGGCACGGAGTGTTTCCGCAAGAATTATCCGGACAGGTTCGTGGACGTCGGCATCTGCGAGCAGCACGCGGTGACGTTTGCCGCCGGACTGGCCACCGAGGGATACAAGCCCGCCGTCGCCATCTATTCGACCTTCATGCAGCGGGCCTTCGACCAGATCGTGCACGACGTCTGCCTACAGAATTTGAACGTGAATTTCTTCCTGGATCGGGGCGGCCTGGTCGGCGAAGACGGGGCCACGCACCACGGGGCCTTTGACATGAGCTTTTTGCGCGAGATCCCGAACCTGGTGGTCATGGCCCCCAAGGACGAGGCCGAACTGGCCCGGATGATGGTCACGGCTTTTGCCCATGAAGGCCCCTGCTCCATCCGCTACCCGCGCGGCACCGGAGTCGGAGCCAAGGTGTCATCCGACCCGAGCCCCATCGCCATCGGCCGGGGCGAGCTCATGCACGACGGGAGCGACGTCGCAGTCGTGACCATCGGCTCCCGCGTCTATCCGGCAGTAGAGGCGGCCATGGAGCTGGCCGAGGAAGGTCTGGACGTGGCGGTCTTCAACGCCCGTTTCGTCAAGCCGTTGCCCGAGGAGCAGCTCCTGGAGCTGGCCGGGCGGTTTGATCGCTTCCTGCTGGTGGAGGAGAACGCCTTGGCGGGCGGCTTCGGTTCGGCGGTGCTCGAACTGTTCACCGCGCGCGAGGTCATGGACGGCAAACACATCAGGCAGCTCGGCATTCCGGACGAGTTCATCGAGCACGGCGCGCAAAAGGAACTGCGCCACATGCTCGACCTCGACAAGGACGGAATAAAGCGGGCGCTCAAGAAGCTCTGTGGATAGCGGTCATGGCCGCCCGCGAAACGCTTCCGCCCGGTACCGGCCTCGTCACGAGGCTGGGCCGCTTTTGGCGCGGCGTTTCGACCCTGCGGTCCTGGATGGGGTTTGGCGGCATCATGCGGGGATTTCATATCCCGTATCGCTGGGCCGGGAGCCTCGCGCCCTTCACTGAAAACGACCGCTACGAATGGATTCAGGCCGCCTGGGACGCGGATCGCGTTCCGTTCGAGGAAACTCTCTCCCTTATCGAAAGGCATCTGGACCGGCTGACGGATTTCGCGGTCGGAGACCTCGATGATCCGGACCGGCCTCGGTTCGACCAGAGCTGGTTCCCCGGCCTGGACGGAGCCGCTGCCTATGCCCTTGTCCGGGAGCTGAAGCCCGCGCGGATCATCGAGATCGGGTCTGGCCATTCCACGCGGTTCATGGCCCGGGCCATCCGCGACGGGGAGCTTCCCACCCGTTTTTCTTCCATTGATCCCGTGCCGAGGCGGGACATCGACCATCTTTGCCGCGAGGTCGTCCGCACCACCCTGGACAAGGCGGACCCCGCCGCGTTCGGCAAGTTGGGGGCGGGCGACATCCTGTTCTTCGACGGCAGCCACATAGCCATGCCCGGCACGGACGCGGACACCCTGTTCAATCGGATTCTGCCCGGCCTGGCGGCGGGGGTGTGGGTGCATGTCCACGACATCTTTTTACCGAACGGCTACCCGGATATCTGGGCGTGGCGCGGCTACAACGAACAGCTTCTGGCCGCGTCCCTGTTGGCGGGCGGCGACCGGTTCAAGGTCCGCTTCGCCTCGGCTTACGTACGCCGCTGCATGGGGAAGGCCATCGAGAACTGGCCGATAACCGTCCCGGAGCAGGCCTTCGAATCCTCCCTCTGGCTCGAAAAAACGGCCTGATCTACCCGACAGCCCGACGCGACGGGAGACGGCCACGCGGCCATGCGGGCGTTCAATATCGTTCGCAGGCAGACGCGGCGGTCGTCGAAAACAGCGGAAGGAAAGGACGGAGGAGGCAACGAAAAAGGGAAGGAAAAACCTTTCGCAAGGTTCAACCTTCCCTTTTCCCCGTCTGTGGCGCGACTAGCGGCCGCAGCACTTCTTGTATTTCTTGCCGGAACCGCAGGGACAGGGTTCGTTGCGGCCGATCTTGGGCTCCTTGCGGACGGGAGGCCCGGCGACCATCTGGCCGTCCACGTAGAGCCACTTGCCGTCCACGAAGTGAAACCGGCTCCGCTCGCGGTGCTTCTGGCTCTCGCCGTCGATGGCGTATTCGGCGGTGAACTCGACGATGCCTGCCTCGTCGCCTTCCTGACCCGCCCAGGTGTCATGGATGGTCAGGCCCAGCCATTCGGCTGTTTCAGCCCACTTGCGCACGGATTCGTCATCGTGGTCGTTGAGGGCCTCGGGCGCGAGGGTTTCCTTCAGATAATCGAGCTTTTTGAGAACGTAGGCGGTGTAGCGGGAGCGCATGAGCGCTTCGGCGGTGGGGGCCACGGCCTCGCCGGAGATATAGGGGACGCAGCACTTGGATTGTTCCAGGCCGGACCCGCAGGGGCATTGTTGGGACATGGGATACCTCGCTTGGTTTTAGGTCAGCGGATTGTAGAGAAAACCGTCCGGCTGTCAATGAGTAACCGCTTGCTCCTTGCCGCCGGGCATGGCAACCTGAGATCATGCTTCCCATCACCGATACCGTTTCCATCCCCTGGAGCGAGCTTCGTTTCATCGCCTGCCGCAGTTCCGGCCCGGGCGGACAGCACGTCAACACCGCGGATACCCGCGTGACGCTGTTGTTCGATGTGGATAATTCTCCGAGCCTGACCGAACTGCAAAAGGTGGCCGTCAAGGGCAAGCTCAAGCGCCGCGTTGACAAGCGCGGGGTGCTCCAGGTGACCAGCCGGAAATTCCGCAGCCAGAAGACCAACAAGGATTCGGCCGTGGAGCGGTTTGTCGAGCTCATGCAGTGGGCGCTCGCGCCGGTGATTCCCCGCAAGGAGACCCGGGTGCCCAGGTCGGCCAAGCGCAAGCGGCTGGACCGCAAGAAACGCACGGCCCAACGCAAGCGCGACCGCAGGCTGCCCGATTTCAACGGGGAGTATTAGCCCTTTCTCAGGGCGGCCTTCAGATAGCGTTCGCCCAGTTCCATGTCCGCATAGGCCTCGGCCAGGTGCAGATAGATCACCTTCAGATATCTCGCGTGGATTCGTTTCGCGTCGGCCAGCCGTTTTCTCACTGCTTCCGCCGGGATGCCGTCCATGGCGGCGAGCAGGGTTCCGGCCCGGTGGCGCGCCCTGTGGGCGGCATCGATCTCGGCGTGCCCGGCGTGAGCGATGGCCTCCCGCCGTTCAGGGTCGGCCAGGAGTTCGCAGACGATGCGGACCAGCTCGTCCATGTCGTCGGGCGGGTAGGTGACCAGATGCACGCCGTCCTTGAAGAGCAGGGACTGGCCGTGGCCGATGTCGGGCGTGACCAGGCAGGAACCGGTGGCCAGGGCTTCGAAGACCCGGAAATTGAGGTCGCCCCGTTCGGCGATGTTCAGGACCACCCTCGCCTTGGGGAAAAGCTCGCCGAATTCGCCCTTGGCCACGTGAAGGTTGGGCAATCGGGCCTTGAGTTCCTTGAGGAATTCATATCGTACGGGCGTGGTCTCGGGGTTGACGTTGCCCACGAAGAGCAGGTCCCATTCCTTGGCCGGAGGCGGCTCGGGCGGCTGTTCGTCGCGCAGGGGATAGGGCGGCAGCCAGAGAATCCGGTCGTCCGCGAGCCGTTTTCGGAAACGGGGCATGTGATCGCGCAGTGACACGGCGACCATGTCGAATCCCTGGGCGTACATGGGGTACCAGGAGTGGATGTGCGAGTCGATGGCGTAAAAGGCCGTGGCGCAGGGGTAGGATTCCACGCCGATGAGCGGCGGCGGGATGGACCTGTCCGCGTAGAGGACGATGTCCGGTTCGCCGTGGCAACGGGCGACGATGTCCTCCCATTCCAGGGTGTCGGGCCCGGAAAGGGGAATGTTGATGATGTCGAAGCCTGCGTCCAGGGTATGCTGCGGCCGGAAATAGTAGCCGCCGATCCAGGCGATTCGCTTCACGGGCTATCCTTCCCGCCGGGCCATGTGCAGGATGCGTCGGGGACCGATGCATGACTGCTGGCGGTGGGACGGGAGGTTCCTTTTCAGCTTGAATCCCTGGCGCGTGGCCTCTGCGATGATGACCGGCAACTGGCTCTCGCCCACTTCGAGGATGCATTCGTTGCAGTGGGCGAACATGATCTCCGTGGTCAGTTCGAATTTACCCGTGCGGTGCAGGACGTTCAAGGCCAGGATGATGTCGTATTTCCGTTTCAACGGGGTGGTGATGTCGTAGACCATGAAGTGGCAGCCGGAACCCTTGGCCGTGGCCAGCCGGTTGGCCAGTTCGACGGCCCCCCGGTCCATGTCGAGCCCGACTCCGGCCGCGCCCATTTCCTCGGCCTTGAAGGTGTAGTAGCCGTGCATACAGCCGTAGTCGCACAGGGTCTTACCCGCGAAGTCCACGCCGAGTTTGAGGATGTTTTGCCAGGCTAGGCCGGATTGGGTGAAGCCGGGCACGAGCACGCGGCCACGGTATTCGATGGTCTGATAGAACGGGTTGAAGGAGTCCGCCTCGGCAATGGTCTTGAAGACCTCGCGGTCGGCTTGGGGAACACCCGGATGCGCGGCGTCGCGGTTTGCTTCGGCCCAACGGATGATGTCGTCGGTATCGGCGACCACCTCATAGCCGGGCAGGACTGGTTCGAGGGTCTCGCAGAACGGGGTCCCGGCCGGGAGGGGGCTGCCCGCGCGGAGAGCCTCCTTGGTCTTGCGCACCCGGCGCAGGGTGAATCGTTCCATGCGGATCTCGCGCGGCGGATTGATGTAGAAAGGCTGGACGATGGTGAAGGGCGAGTAGATGTCGTCCAAGGCGTCAAGGAAGGCCTGGTGGATGTGCGCGTGGCTGACGCGGCATCCTTCGAGCACGATGTTTCCGTAGCGGAGCCCGCGTAGCTTGCGAATGAATATTCCCTTGAAATCCGAGTAGGTGGCTGGCTGGCGAACGGCCTCGATGTCCCCGCCGTAGCGGGCCGCGACCTTCGGGGTGAAGGCGTCCAGGCGCAACAGGGAGTAGTCTAGATCCCGGGCCAGTTGCCTGGCTGCGAAACTCTTTCCCGCTGCAGGCGGCCCGGCAATGAGGATGACCTTGGGGCTGAAGCGGTAGATTCGTTCCGTTGCGGTTTGCTCGCCGGTCTGTTTGCTGACCGTGGCGGCTTGGGTGGCACTCGGCTCTTTCATGGATACGTCCAATGTATTCAGATAGTTGAAGGCCGCAACACAAGACGGCCCGTCAGGAATGCGGCAGGGAAAGGGCACGAATTGCCCGTTGCGGGAGAATTTGCACGATACATGCCAAGGACCGGCGGTCCCCGACGGAACGGCTAGGTCAGGCCGAGTTCTTCCAAGGCGAGGTACAGCTCGCGGCTGATCCAGGCGTCGGTGGCGGCGTAGAGGACCTGCTGCCGGGAGAGCTTCTCCTTGGCCCAGTTGGAGCACTGAGCGGACTTGGAGATGCGGAACCCGAGCAGATTGGCGGCCATGTTGCGCAGACCGTGGGTCTGGAGGTTGTATTTGGCCGTGATGGTGGAGAGGTCCACGAAACCACTCGGTTTGAACCGTGTGTGTTTCTGCAACCCGAGAATATCGTCGCGCACGGCCACGCCGGTCTTGAGAATGCGCCGGTTGGCCAGGATTTCGCAGACCCCCTTGGCCAGTGGGAGGAGACCCAACTGGAATACGTATGCGCAATCGGCGGTGGCGAGTTGGAGGATGGAAGGCGGGCCGGGCTTTTTGCCCTTTCTGAAAACTGGCCGGGTCTCGGTGTCGAAACCGAGCAGGGAGGAGTCTCGCATTCCCTCCAGGGCCTCTTCGAGATCGGCGTCGGTGCGGACGACCTTGATTTCCCCTTCATAGCGGCGAAGGGGCATGTCGTTGATCTCTGCCTTGGAAAAGGACCGAAGGTACTGTTGCGGAATGTCTAGGCTGTCCGTAGTCATTAATGTGCTTTGTGCGTTAGAAATTTTGAGGGATCGTTCTACATTCCCGCAAGTTCGTCAAGTACTAGGTTGCGCGCCCGACCGGAAGTTGCCGGTCGGGCGCGCGGTCGGGCTATTTATAGCGGTACAGGCCGCGGGAGCAGGGGGCGCTGTTCTGGCGCCACCAGTACTGCCCGTTACAGGCGTCCGTGATCGGGCCCACGCTGTTTCTGCCGTTGTATCTGGCCACGTTTTCCACGAACTGGCGTTGGGTTTCCTTTTCGATGGAGGCGATGGCGTCGGCCAGGGCGATCGAGCCGTTTTTGACTCCAGGCAGGACCTTGGCCATCTGGGTGGTGATGTACCGCTGCGACGGGTTGCTGTCCAGGAACCTGTCGAAGGCCTGGAGCGCGGCCTCCTTGTCGCCCTTTTGGCCCTGCGCCAGGGCGCTGAACAGGGCGGCGTCCCATATCTTGTCCTTCTTGCCTTGGGCGTCGACGAGGGTTTTTATGCACAGGTCGTATTCCCCGGCGAAATACATGGCGATGCCCGCCTCCACCATGTTGGACTGGAATTTCATGGTGCGCAGAGGCGGATCGTGTCGCAACGCCTCGGCGTATGCCGTGGCCGAAGCCTTGAAATGTTCGACGGCCTTGTCGTTGTTGCGTGTGACGTACAGCCGCCATGCACGCTGGAAATTGCGGTCGCCTTTAGAGACGGGGTCCGCCTTTGCGGGCAGGGCCACAGCCAGTACCAGCAGGATGGCGATAGTGGCGGTCAGGGTTTTGCGCATGGTTGAAACCTCCTTGTTCAGGACATGTAGGTCCTGGCTATGCGGAAGATGTCGTCGTAGGCCGTCTTGTTGCGGATGGCCAGGGCCATTTCCAGGGCCATGTCCATCTTCCGGCCCGTCTCGATCATGACGCGGTTCCGTATGGATTCGAGGTGGTTGGCCAGGAAATCGGCTTCGAAGTTGTCGATGGCCAGGGAGATGCCCTCGGAAAAGAATCGCGACCCGAGATGCGGGATGAAGCGGTCGAGGTTCTGCCGTCCTTCGCGCCGGGCGTACATGACGAAGAAGAGCAGCTTGACCAGCAGACGGTCGGCCTTGATCTTGTGGTCAACGGAAAGCAGAATGTCCAGGTCCACTCCCCGGGGCTTGATGGCGTCGAACATGGCCGAGGCCATGTCGAAGGCGCGGTCCTCGGTCATGAGCGGCTGGGCGAATTTGGAGTCCATCCGGACCAGGGTGACGCGCGGGTTCTCGCCCGAGGCGATGGCGTAAACGGCCTGTCGCATGAGATCGATCTTGATGCGGTAATCGTCGACGAGGATGTCCTTCTTGGCTGCGGCCAACCTTCGCACCAGGGGAACGTCCAGCGCGGAGAAGACCGTTTCGAGCAGGTGCAGGATATAGGGCTCCGAGGCGGAGGCGATCTCCTCGTCCAGGATGTCGCGGCCCTTGCGCGCGTCCATGATCTTCTTGATGGACAGCCAATAGGCGGCCAGCCCTTCAACGGGCATTTCAAGTATGTCGAGTTCCTGTGGCTTCTGCATGGCGGTCCGCTTTGAGCTTGACGGGGCTGCGTAAAAAAAGACACCCTGTGCGTTGTATTTCAGCGTATCCGATTTTTTGAAGAAAACAAATACGGTCCTTGACGGCGGAGACTTTTTTCATGCTCGATTATCCCCAATTCGACCCGATCATGATTTCCATAGGTCCTCTGGATTTGCGGTGGTACGGCATGATGTACGTCTTCGGCATCCTGAGCGGCTGGCTGCTGGGGCGCTACCGCGCAACCAAACCTTGGAACAAGATGACGCCCAAGCTCATGGACGATTTCATCACCTGGGCCATCCTCGGCGTGGTCTTGGGCGGGCGTCTCGGCTATGTCCTGTTTTACAATCCTTCGTTCTACCTGGCCAATCCGCTACAGATTTTCGCTGTATGGGAGGGCGGCATGTCCTTTCACGGCGGCTGCCTCGGCGTGCTTGTCGTCTGCTGGCTCTTTGGCCGGGCCAACGGCATGACCTTTCCCGAGGTGGGCGACTTCATTTCCCCCCTCGTGCCGCCCGGCCTGTTCTTCGGGCGCATCGGCAACTTCATCAACGGCGAACTGTGGGGACGCTACACCGATCTGCCGTGGGCCATGCCGTTCCCGGGAGCGGGCGGGCTTCCGCGCCACCCCTCGCAGTTGTACGAGGCCGCGCTGGAGGGGCTCGCTCTGTTCATCATCGTCTGGGTTTATTCGGCCAAACCCCGGCCAAAGGGATGCGTCGGCGCACTCTTTCTGCTCGGCTACGGCGTCTTCCGTTTTCTGGTGGAGTTCGCCCGCGAGCCGGATCGGCAGCTTGGGTTCGTGGCCCTCAACTGGATGTCCATGGGACAGGTGCTTTGTCTGCCCATGATTTTGTTCGGCATCGGTTGGTTGGTCTGGGCGTATCGCAAGTCAGCGTAATTCAGGTACTTTGATTTCAAAAAGGCGGTCCCAGCACTTGCCGGTGACGTAGAGGCGTCCGCCTGCCGCGTCATAGGCTATGCCGTTGGCCGTTCCGGCCCTTTGGTCGATCCGCTTGCGCAGGGATGAGATATCGAGCCAGGCGCGGACCTTGCCGTCGGCCGGGTCGATGATCGCCACCCTGTCCGACTTCCAGATATTGGCGTAGAGCCATTCCCCTACGAATTCCAGTTCGTTGAGCAGGCGCACAGGGCGTCCCTCGTCGGTCACCTCCAGGGTGCCTTTCAGGGCGAAGTCTCTTGCGTCGCGCAGTTCGAGCCGGGATTTCCCTGTGGACATGAAGAATTGTTCCCCGTCGAAGGCCAGCCCCCATCCCTCGGTTTTTCCGAAGGTCGAGCGGTAGGCGAACCGTCCTTTGGGTGCGAGGTCCTTGAGCGCGTGGATCAGGCCGATGCCCGATTTCCAGGTGAGCATCCGCAGGGTGTCGCCCTGGGGCGCGATGCCCTCGGCGAACAGGGAGGGCGCGATAGGCACGGTCTTCAGCCTGCGTCCGGTTTTTGGCTCCACCATGGCCACGAAGGAACGTTTGTATCCGCCCGAGGATTCGTAGAACACGCCGTTGAGATGGAAGAGTCCTTGGGTGGAGGTCCCGGCGTCGTGAGGGTATTCGGCGACCACCCGGCAGGGGATGACCGGCGTTTGCGCCGTTGCAGGCGCGGCCCAGGCCGTCAGGACGAGCAGCATGAGGATGGGGACGAGCTTGTGCATGGGTGGTCCTTGAAAGGGGGCGGGGAGGGGCATTTGATGCTGCTCCCCGCTCCCGGGAAGGGGCGGAAGACCGGCGCGCGATGATGGGAGGGTGTGTCCGGTCCGCCGCACGCCTTACGCGCGGTGTTTCACGGCGTTGACGCCGCCGAGGGCGAAGCGGACCACGTGGTCCACGAAAGCTTCCACGTCGAGCCCCAGGCCGGGCCGGTTCGGGGTCAGGCGGTCCAGGATGGGCTGGGTAAGCAGATGGTCGAGCATGAGGGCCCAGATGTTCGAGCTGCAATAGGCCAGCGTCTGCTCCGGCGTTTCCGGGCCGAGCAGTTTGGTCAGGATGTCGCGCAATTCGTTGGCGCGCGGCTGGACCTGATGCCGTGCTATGAAGTCGAGGTTGTGGCTCGGCTTGGCCATTTCGCGCAGGAAAATGGCCCATTTCTGGGCGATTTGCCCGGTACTCTGGGTGTATATCTCCTCCGCCAGCCCCTTGACGAACTTGTGCAGCCGCTCTTCCGGGGGCAGGTCCCTGTCGTCACTGGAAATCCATTCCTCCCCCTTGGGGAAGATCTCTTCGAGCACAGCCGCGTACAAGCCGTCCTTGCTGCCGTAGTGATAGTTCACCGCCGCCACGTTGGCCTTGGCCAGGCCGCAGATGTCCCGCACCGTGGCCGAGTCGAAGCCCTTGTCGGCGAAAACCTCCATGGCGGCGAGCAAAAGCGCTGTTTTGGTATTGACGTCGGGGGAATCGTTCATAATTAAAGGCCTACAGGCGCAAAATACGCAGTAAAAATGCTTGAAACATATGTTTGACGAATTCTATTCATGAGTGGAGTCGGCAAGTCAAGGGTTTTCCCCGGAGCCGGCTGTTTCCGGAACAACCGCAAGGAGCATAGAAGTGGAAGTCATCTTAGCCGAAACCGCGGGATTCTGCATGGGCGTCGACATGGCCCTGACCAAGCTCGATCAGCTTGTCGCCGAGCCCGACGGCCATCCCATATACATTCTCGGACCCATTATCCATAATCCGCAGGTACTCAAGCGTTACGCCGACAAGGGCGTGATAATGGTTCACGATCCCGCCGAGGTCCCGGCCGGGGCGCACGTCGTTATCCGCGCCCATGGCATTACCCGTCAGGTTGAGGAATCCTTGCGTGAACGGCAGGTGATCATCAAGGACGCCACCTGTCCCCGGGTCAAGAAGGCGCAGTTGCTCATCGAGCGCAACACCGCAGGCGGTTGCAAGCTGCTTCTCTATGGCGAGGTGGACCATCCCGAGGTGGCCGGTCTGGTCAGCTATGCCGAAAACGGCCATTTCGTCTTCGGTTCCGCCGAGGAGCTGGCCGAGTACGAGCTTTCTCCGGACGAACGGTATGTCCTGGCGGCCCAGACCACGCAGGACCGGGTCCAGTTCGAGGCCATCGCCGAAAGGCTGACCGGGCGGGGCGACCTGGACGTGACCGTGCTCGAAACCATCTGCGACGCCACCAAGCTGCGTCAGGCCGAGGCCAAGGAGCTGGCCAAGACCGTGGACTTCATGGTCGTGGTCGGCGGGTACAACAGCGGCAACACCCGCAGGCTTGCCAAGGTTGTCTCGGAAGAGGGCACGCCCTGCGAGCATGTGGAGACCGTGGACGAGCTGCCCCTGAGCGCGCTCGCCCGGTACAAGCGCATCGGCGTCACCGCCGGAGCCTCCACCCCGAGGGTGCTCATAGATCAGGTGCTCGCCGGGCTTGAATCGCTGTAGGGGTAAAACTGTCGGCCTCGTTGCTCCCCGGTATATGTTGCGCGGGGGCCGTCTCAACTAGGCGTCAGGGCACGAAAAAGGGGTCAGGCGGTCCCGGGCCGGGTCTGTTCCGGGAGCTGTCCCTGACCCCGTTCGGGACGGTTTCGACATCTCAGCCGCGTTGCAGGTACCGCCGGCCGCAGTGGAGGGCTTGGGTCCGGGGAACGCGACTCTCCTGGTGCGATGCCATCAACCGTCAGCAAGGGGAGGAGTGCCGTTTTCAAGCGGCCTGTGCGGCCGTTTGTTCAACCATACCCTTTTGGCCGGGCAGTGGTATTATATTTTCACAGCCGCCGGGTGTCTGATCCGGGGGAAAAACAAAAAGGTTGTCCGGTTCGTGCCAAGGGCATACCCTGACCGGGTACGAATGTTACAACAAGGAGTCATCCATGGATATCAACAAGGCTCTGGCAGAGTTGAAAAAGGAGCCCGGTTTCGCCGAGAACGTGGGCATGATCCTGGTGCATAACGGCGTGGTCCGGAGCTGGTCCCGCAAGGGCCGCGAGGAAGTCGTGGCCATCGACATCACTCCCGATTTCGAGAAGATGGAGGAGATCCGCCAGGAGATCGAGGCCCGCGAGGGCATTTTCCGCGCCTGGTGTCACGCCAACTCGGGCCATATGAAGCCCGGCGATGACGTGCTCTTTCTCATTGTTGCGGGCGACATCCGTGAAAACGTCAAGCCCGCACTGGCCGACTTCCTCGACCGCGTCAAGGCCGAGGCCGTGACCAAGAAAGAAATCTTCGCGTAGGACGCCATGCACAAGAACCTTGAGGACATCCACGGCCGCGAGGTCAGCTACATGCGCATCAGCGTGACCGACAGGTGCAACCTGCGGTGCACCTACTGCGCGGGCGAGGGGCTGGAGTTCATCCCGCATCCGAACATCCTGCGCTACGAGGAAATACTGGAGCTCATGGGCATGGCCCGGAACCTTGGGGTGCGGAAGATACGTTTCACGGGCGGGGAACCCTTCGTGCGCAAGGGGTTCGCCGATTTCATGGTCACCGCGGCCGAGCGGTACGGGGACCTGAATCTGTGCGTGACCACCAACGCCACCCTCATCGGCGACCATGTGGAGCGGCTTGCCGCGGCGGGCATCAAGCGAGTGAACATCTCGCTGGACAGCCTGGACCCCGAGAAATTCAAGGCCATCACCGGCCGCGATCATTACGCCGTGGTTCGGGAAAACATCGACCGCTGCCTGGCCGCAAACATGACGCTGAAGATCAACGCCGTGGCCATGAAGGGCGTCAACGACGACGAGCTGGGCGATTTCATCGAGTTCGCCCGCACCCATCCCGTGGACTTTCGTTTCATCGAGTTCATGCCCGTGGGGCTGGAGACCGGGTGGGACGACAGCCGCGTATGGACCGCCGCCGAGATTCTGTCCGAGGCCCGGCCCTTTGCCGAGCTCGTCCCCGTGACCGCGAAGGGTGCGCGCCGCCACGGCCCGGCCCGTATGTACGAGATCGAAGGCGGTCTGGGCCGTATCGGGCTCATCTCCCCGTATTCCGATCACTTCTGCTCCACCTGCAACCGGCTGCGCATCACTTCGGACGGCAACCTGCGGACCTGCCTTTTTTCGGACAAGGTCTACCGGCTGCGTCCCGCCCTTCGCCATCCCGCCCTGGGTGTGGAAAAGGTAGAAAGGATCATCCGGCTGGCCGGGCGGAACAAGCCCATCGGCAACGAGCTGTTGCGGAAGATGCGGGCCGCCGATCATGGCGTCTGCAAGACCCGCATGGCCTCCATCGGCGGATAGACCGACGGCGCATGGGCGCGGACGTTATTTGCGGTTTTCAAACGAGAGGGCCTCATCGAGATTCGATGAGGCCCTTTGTCGTTGTCGCAGGTTATGCGGAATCCGGTCCGGCAGGGCTAATTGACGCCCAGGTCCGCCCGGTGTTTCGGCACGCCTGTCTTGCCCTCGGGCTTCGTATCGCGGTCGAGGAGGAAGACGCGGTCCGTCAGGTCCGGGTTGCCGGTGATGATGTACTGCTTGACCGCGTTGGCCCGCTGCATGGCCAGTTCATGGAGCATCTCCTTTGTCACGACGACCCTGTCGCGGATGAACTTCTCCATGACCTCCAGGGGCTGGCGGTCGGTGACGAACAGGGTGGTGGGCTTGACGCCCTCTTCATCGGGTTCGTCGGCATATGCCTCATAGAGCATGTCCTCGTACTCCTCCGGGGCGACGATAATCTCGTCCACCGTGGTCTCGGCCCGCTTGGAACGCGGCAGGTCGTCGTATTTGGCCTGCTTGACCTTGCGTTCGAGGATGGCCTGGATCAGGCCGTTCGTATCGGCCACGGGATCGACGACCCCGTCCACTTCCAGCTTGAGCTTGTTCCGCTCCGACAGGGCCTTGATGACCGTATCGAGTTTTTCCGTGCTCCGCGCGTTCAATTGGGCCCGGCCAGGATCGAAGACCACGAAGTCCATGTCCTCCCCGCCGCCGAACATGGAGCCGATGAGGGAAAATGGCGAGGTCAGGGCCTTGAAGAGCAGGTTGATGATGGCCTGGAACACGATGCCGCCGATGCGGAAGTTCGGGTCGTCCAGTCTTCCGGAGACGGGCAGGTTGAGCTGCATGTCGCCGTTGGAATCCTGGAGCAGGGACAGGCCGAACTCCACCGGGATGTTGGGCGCGTCGGGCCGCTTGTCTTTTTTGCCCAGCTTGAGCTGTTCGATGAAGAACTTGTTCCGGGCGTTGAGGACCCAGTCCTCGGTCTTGAAGATCACGTCCGCATAGAGCCGTCCCTTTTCGATGGGATAGGCCAGATTTTTGAGGGTGTACGGGGTCAGGGGAACCAGCTCCATGCCGTTCACCGAGATGGTCAGGTCGGAGTAGATCGGTCTGACCAGCGGGTTGAGCACGCCGGTGACGGCCACGGGCGTGGGGCCGAGCTTGGCCTTGAATTCCACCTTGGGACGCGCCTCGGCGGTCTGGCCGATTTCGGTCAGGACAAGGGTCATCTCCGTGGCTTCCGTGGCATAGGCCGGGTGGATGCTGTCGTCACGGAATTTGACCGATCCGTTCTGCATACCGATTTTGCCCACGGTCAACGTTTCGAAGAGCGGCTTTTCCTCGGCGGCCTTGGTTTCAGTTTTGGCCTCAATGGCGGCGACCTCCGCCGGGGGAACCGGGGCTGGGGCGTCGGGCCCGGCCGTCGCGGTGCCGGCGGGCGGCGGCGGAGGCTCTGCCAGGCGCAAGGCGCGTCGTATGTTCAGCCTGCCGTCCTTGTCGAAGTGCACCAGGGCGCGCGGTCCGTTCAGGTTGATTTCGCCGATGGCCAGGGACATGGGGGCGTTGGCAAAGGCGATGCCCTTGACGTCCAGTCGGTCGATGCCCGCCATTTCGGCGTCGGCGAAAGTGGTCTTGACCTTGAGCCCGGTCAGCGCCGTGTCGCCCTTGACCGTGTACTTCGGGGTTTCACCCCCGGTGAATGAATAGGAGAGGGTGGCGTGGGCTGCGCCGTCCGAGATAAGCAGCTCGGTGTCCTCGGCCAGATAACCGTCCAGCGGCCTGATGCCGAGCTTGTCGACCTTGAGGTTGCCGGAGGACGCGAGCGGGTCCAGGGACGTCCGGCCGTTAGCGGAGAACCAGCCGCCGCCCGACCAGCCGCCGCTCAGGGAGAAGGGCATCTGTGCGCCTTTTCCCGTGGAGAAGTCGGCCACGTCCAGCTTGAAGTTGCGCACTCCCAGTCGGGCCGGGTGGGCCAGGGCCAGGTCGCGGAAGTCGGCGGACCCGTCCTCCACCACCAGATGGTCCAGTGTGGCTTTCCAGGGCGTTTCGGCCGCGTCGTCTCCGTCGGGAGCCGGTTTATCGGCCGGTTCGTCGGATTCGGCCGTCGCGGCGGTTTCCGCAAAGAGCTTTTCCAGGTCCAGTCGGCCGTCTCGTTCGCGGACGACGCTGGCGGAGGGGGCGGTCAGCTTGACCTCGGCTACCCCGACCGTGCGGGCGGCAAGGTCGAGGGTAGCGCCGGACACGTCTAGCGCGCCCAGCGTGAGGCTCGGCTCCTTGGCGTCGGGTTTGCGCATGGCCAGATCGGCCAGGTTCAGGGAGCCGTTGCTCGCCACGAGCTGCGGCTCGCCGTCCGGCTGGCTGTAGTCGATTTCCACGGAGAATCCCAGAGAGCCCGAGTCCACCAGCATGGGCTGCAACGAGTTGATGTAGGGGCCGTAAAGGGGCACGTTCAAATCTTTGCCCGAGAGAGTCAGCTTGGCCGTCGGCGGGTCCACGGTTGCCTCGCCGTTGACGTAGATGAAGCCCGTTTCCCCGAAGGAGCCCTTGAAGACGCTGGCCTGCGAGGCCCGCGTGGTCAGTCCTTCCATGGCGAAGTCGAGTTTCGGGAAGACATGGTGGAAGCCGCCTTCGACGTGCTGGTCGGTAAAGTCGACGGCACCGCCCGTGATTTCGAAATTGCGCAGGTCCAGGACAAAGGCCGAGTCAGTGTCCGCCTCGGTTTTGACCTTGGGCCCGGTGGGACCGGGCTCCGAGCCCGGGAAATAGCCCGCCCAGTTGATTTCGCCGCCCGCCCGCCGCACGACCTTGAAGTACGGCTGGTCGAGGTTCACGTGCTTGATGATGAGGGCGTTGTCGCTGAGGGAGAACCGCTCCATGTCGAAGGTCAGTTTCTTCATCGCGAGGACCGAGCCGTCTTCGGGAGCGGTCAGCTCCAGGTTGGTCAGGGTGCCACCGCCGCCAAGGAAAAGCCGGAGCCGCTGGCCTTCGGGACGCTCGAAAAACAGGGAGAAGCCGGAGGTGAACCGGCCGCTCTTGAGCTTGAGCGGGGTTTTGACGGGCAGGTATTCCCAGTACTGGCGCAGATCCACTTCCACGGCGTCCAGCTCGAACTCGGTTTGCAGCGTCTTGTCGAAGGGGAGAATTCTGCCTTTGAGCTCCACAGGGTCGCCATTGACAACCGCAGTGAATATCGGCTGGGTGAACTCCTTGATCCTGTCCGCGAAGCTTGATGTGAACGGTATCTGCAAGTGGATGTCGGAGATGACGTGCTTTTTCGCGTGGGGCCTGTCGTCGAAGGTGATGGTGGAGTTGGTCAGTTCAAAACCGTACAGGGCGAAGGGGAAGATCGCTTCGTCTTTCTTTTCTTCGGGTTTTTCCTGATTGACGCTGTCCGGGGTGCCGAGGAGGTCGGAAATGGAATACCGGCCCTTGCCGTAGAAGGTCATGTTCAGGTTGAGCCCGTCCAGCTTGAGGTAGCTGAGGACCGGAGCCAGTTTCCAGATGGTTGCGATGCCGGGCGCGGTCTCCATGCGCTCCACGGAGATCAGGTCGCCTTCTTCCTCGCGATTCTCGATGCGCAGGCCCGTCGCCTCCAGATGGAAGGTGAGCGGGTTGAAATAGATCTCTCCCACTTCCGCCTTGCGGTCGAGCGCGCTTTTGATTTGGGAGACAAGGACCGATTTCATGATCGGGGGAACGGCGAAAAAGCCGAACAGAATGTAGGCCGCGAATGTGGTCAGTAGCCAGAAAACGATCCGCCGCAGGCGTGGAGTGCCGATATCTATTTTATCGAGGAAAGCGAGCATATTGAGTCCATCCAGTAGGGTAATTAGTTCCGCCGCCGAACAATCCTAGCGCAAAATTACCGGAGAATCCATATATCCCGAACGCACTGAATCTTCTGGTGCGGGGTGATTTGCCCCGGTTCCGCGTTGCCTGGCGGTCTTTCATTTGGCGGTATGGAAAATACGGATTTTGTTGCCATATTGTGGAAATGCGGTGTATGTTGCATTCAAATGCAAGTGCGCCCGCGGGGTCCTGAACCAGGCCCGAGGTTCCCCGGGTGCCCAACGCCTACCGGAGCGGAACCATGTCCGACGACCACTATTACCAGGGTTTGGCCAGGAGCATGATGTTCACCATCATCCTGGTCTCTTTCGCTCCGCTTTTCATCGTCGTGCTCATCGCCGGGTATCAGTACAGCGTCGCCTACGAGGAAAAGGTCGAGGCGCATCTGCGGGAGCTGGTCCTCAAGCACGACCAGACCATCGACGCCTATCTGGACGAGAAGGTTTCCGAAATCCGGGTGCTGGCCGAGGTCATCGACTTGGGCGGCCTGGCCTCGCCGGAGGGGATCAAGTCCCTGCACGACGCGCTCGGCAGGGGGCACGGTTCTGACTTCGTTGACCTGGGGCTTATCGACGAGAAGGGCATCCAGGTGGCCTATTCCGGTCCGTTTCAGCTTCAGGGGCTGGACTATTCCGGCGAGCCGTGGTTTCAGGCCGTGCGCGAGAACATGGTTCATGTCAGCGACGTCGGGCTGGGGATGCGCGGCGTGCCGCATTTCATCATCGCCCTGCGTATGCGTGCCGACGGCCGCGAATGGGTTCTGCGCACCACACTGGACTTCATCACCTTCAATCGGCTGGTGGAGAATATCCGCATCGGCGAAACGGGCATGGCCTATATCATCAATCTGCAGGGCGAGTTCCAGACCACCCCGCACCGCGACATGTCCGCCGAGGTCCCGTTTTTGCGCGAGCTTGCCCGGTCCATTGCCGGGAGCGCCGATCAGGTGCGCGGCAAGGCCGCGATGGCCGTCATGGACAACCCCGCCACGGGCCGCGAGACCATTTTCGTGACCAGCCAGATCAAGGGCGGCGACTGGCTCATGGTCTACCAACAGGATGCCGCCGACGCCTTCGCCACCCTGAACCGCAGCCGCGATCTGGCCATTCTCATCCTGTTCATCGGCGGCGTGGCCATCTCGGTCATGGCGTCCCTCATGAGCCGCCGGATGGCCCGCAAGGTCGCCCGGGCGGACGCGGCCAAGGATATCATGAACGAGCAGTTCATCGAGGCGGGCAAGCTGGCCAGCGTGGGCGAGCTGGCGGCGGGCATCGCGCACGAGATCAACAACCCGGTGGCCATCATGGTCGAGGAGGCGGGCTGGACTCAGGACCTGCTTGAGGAAGGGCTCGACAAGGACGACAATGATCGCGAGGTCCAGCGGGCGCTCAACCAGATTCGGACCCAGGGCGCGCGTTGCAAGGAGATCACCCACAAACTCCTTTCATTCGCGCGCAAGATCGATCCCACTGTCATGTCCGTGGACCTCAACGAACTGATTCGGGAAATCGCCGAGCTGTCCTCTCAGCGGGCCAAGTATGCCAACGTGGTTATCGAAACCAGTCTGGGCGACAATATCGCGCCCATCAAGGCGAGTCCTTCCGAGATGCAGCAGGTGTTTCTCAACCTGGTCAACAACGCCATCGACGCTATGGACCCCGGCGGAGGCAGCCTGGACATCAGCACCCGCCAGGAGGGCGACACGGTGCTTGCGTTGGTTTCGGACACCGGATCGGGCATCCCCGAGGCCAATCTGTCGCGTATTTTCGATCCGTTTTTCACCACCAAGCCCGTGGGCAAGGGGACCGGGCTGGGGCTGTCCATCATCTATGGCATCATCAACAAGATGGGCGGGAACATTTCGGTGGATTCGGCCGTGGGCCGGGGCACCACTTTTACTCTCCGCCTGCCGTCGGGCGCGGCGGGGGGGGCGGACGAATCGGAGGCCGCGCGGATATAATGAGCATACAACCAACAGGAGGACGACATGCCTGCTAGAGTATTGCTCGTCGACGACGAGAAAGGATTCGTGGATACCATGACCAAGCGGCTGGAGAACCGGGGTTTCTCCGTGGGCGTCGCCTATGACGGGCCGCAGGCCCTGGCCGCGCTGGACAAGGGCGGGATAAACTTCGACGTGGTCATTCTGGACGTCAAGATGCCCGGAATGGATGGCAACGAGGTGCTCAAGCGCATCAGGGGGGATTATCCCCTGGTGGAAGTCATCATGCTCACCGGCCACGCCACCGTGGAGTCGGCCATCGAGGGTATGAAGGCCGGTGCCTTCGACTACTTGATGAAGCCGTGCGAATTGAATGAACTCATCGACAAGATCGGTGAAGCCTACGACAAGAAACAGGCGCACGAGGACAAGATACTCGAAGCCCGCGCCCGGCACATCGAGCTGCGCAGGGGAGACTAGGAGGAGCCATGGCAGATACGCCCATTCGCGTCCTTCTGGTCGACGACGAACTCGGCTTTCTCGATGTGCTGGCCAAGCGCATGGGCAAGCGCGGGTATCAGGTGACGACCGCGGGCAGCGGGGCCGAATCCATCCGGGTGCTCCGGGATAATGATTTCGATGTGGCCGTCCTTGATCTCAAGCTAGAGGATATGGACGGCATCGAGGTCTTGCAGATAATGAAGAAGATGGTGCCGGAACTGCCGGTCATCATGCTTACCGGCCACGGTTCGGAGCAGGCGGCCAGGGAAGGCGTCGAGTCCGGCGCTTTCGACTACCTGCTCAAGCCGTGTGATCTGGACGACCTCCTCGAAAAGGTCGGGGAGGCCGTGGCCGGTTAGTCGGAAACGACAACGAAGAATCGGGAGTGGCCATGGCCGAGATAAAAGCGCTCCTTGTGGACGACGAGGAATCCTTTCGCAACACGCTGTGCAAGCGGCTTTCGCGCCGGGGCATGACCGTTGAGCAGGCGGGCTCGGGCGAGGAAGCCCTTGAACGCCTCAAGACCTATCAGCCGGACGTGATCCTGCTCGACGTCAAGATGCCCGGCATGGACGGGCTGACAGCCCTGCACAAGATCAAGGAGATTGACCCGCTGATCGAGGTGGTTATGCTCACCGGCCATGCCAGCATGGAGATAGCCATTCGGGGCATGGAACTAGGGGCCTTCGACTATCTGATGAAGCCCGTGGAGTTCGAGGAGCTGCTCTACAAGCTCGAAGACGCCTCCAGCCGCAAGAAGCGGCATGAAGACCGCATCGCGGCCAAGGCGAATAGATAGTGGTTTTCGATCCATACCCTGCTGTTTCCCGATGAACCTTGTGACCCTGACCTAGACGATTTCCAAAGGACGACATTTCATGGGCCTGTTCGATTGGCTGCGGTTCCGGAAAAAGGAAAAGACCCCAGAGGAGCGGGCAGAAATGCGCCGCGTCTTCGCCACCCGCTACGATCACTTCCGGCTGCTTATCCAGGCCAACACCCGCGCCCATGAGCTCATGGGCGAACTGGAAGAGGCCCTGCGCGGCTTCACCCCCTACGGTATGCATTTCGTGCGCACCCTGTGCACGCGTATTTCCACATCCATCTACCAGATGGTCCGCCACCTGGGAGAGCTGGAGGAGAAGGGCCACGAAGAGCTTGTGGCGGCCATGCAGGCCATCAACGAAAGAATCATGGAGGAGCTGGAGCCCGAGGTCCATGCCGTGGGCGGCGAAATGGTCATCGACCTGTCCGAGGTCAACCGCGATCACGCTGACCTGTGCGGCCCCAAGATGGCCATGCTCGGCGAGGCCGGGTCCAGCCTCGGGCTGCGCATCCCGTCCGGTTTCGTCATCACCGTGGCCGCCTATCAGCAGTTCGCCCGGAACCAGGGGCTCGGGGCCGAAATCGACCGGCTTATCCAGACCATGGCGGGCGACGACCGGGAATCCGTGTTCCAAGTCTCGTCAAGTATCATGCAGCTCATCATGGAGACTCGGCTGCCCGACGACTTGGCCGCCGCCATTCTGGATGCCTACGACAAGTTGGCCGAGAAACTCGGCTCGCCTCCGGACCTGGCCGTGCGGTCCAGTGCGCTCGGCGAGGACATCGAGGGTTCCTCCTTCGCGGGCCAGTACAGGTCCGTGCTCAACGTGGACCGCGCCTCCCTGCTTGATGCCTACAAGGAGGTCGTCGCCTCCAAATATTCCCGCCAGGCCATGGCCTATCGGCTCAGTCACGGCATCCGCGACGACGACGTGGCCATGAGCGTCGGCTGCATGACCATGGTGGAGTCCGCGGTCGGCGGCGTGGCTTATTCGGGTAATCCGGTGAACGTCCGCGACGATCGCATCTCCATCAGTTCGGTTTGGGGGCTGCCCAAGCCTGTGGTGGACGGCACCGCCGGGACCGACGAGTTCATTGTCTCCCGCGATCCCCTTCGTCTGGAAGAGGTTCACGTGGCCGAGAAGACCGACATGTACGTTTGCAGCGACGACGAGGGCGTGTGCCGCGAGAAGCTTACCGAGGACAAGGCCTCCCAGCCTTCGTTGACCGAGGAGCAGGCATTGGTCGTGGCTCGCGAGACCGTGCGCATCGAGGAACATTTCGGCACGCCCCAGGATATCGAGTGGGCCATGAGCCCGGACGGGGCCTTTCATCTTCTGCAATGCCGCCCGCTCATGCGTGTCTCTTCAGGCGAGCACAGCACGCCGTCGGCCAATCTACCCAAACCCGTACTTACCGGCGGCAAGACCGCAAGTCCCGGCGTGGGCGTGGGACCGGCTTTCGTCGTGCGCAAGGATGTGGACGCACTCAGCTTTCCCGACGGCGGCGTGATGATCCTGCGCCAGGCATTGCCCAGCCGGGCGGCGCTTCTCGATCGCGCCAGCGCGCTCATTTCCGAACAGGGCGGTATGGCCGGGCATCTTGCCAACGTGGCCCGCGAGTTCGGCGTTCCGGCCCTGTTCGGGGTCAAGGGCGCTGTTAGCCGGTTTGATAACGGCCAGATCCTTACCGTGGATGCCGAGGGACGGGCCGTGTATGACGGCGCGGTGGAGCCGCTGCTCAAGGAGCATACCCGGCAGCGGATCATGCGCGGCAGCCCGGTGCAGGGCGCTCTGCGCAAGGCGGCACGCCATATCGTCCGCCTCAATTTGACCAACCCGGAATCTCCTGAATTCAAGCCCTCGAACTGCCGGACCCTGCACGACGTCATGCGCTACTGCCACGAGCGGGCCGTGAACGTCATGTTTGAATTCGGCACCCACGACGACTACATCGAAGCCGCGAGCCGGCAACTCATTTGCGATGTGCCCAAGCAATTCTGGATTCTCAATCTGGACGACGGGTTCTCTCCCGAGGGCCAGGAACGCAAGGACCGCTGCATCCTCCTCAAGCACATCGTTTCCTATCCCATGCAAAAGCTATGGGAAGGGATGCAGGCCGTGCCCTGGGAAGGCCCGCCGCCGGTTCACGGCCGGGGGCTCATGTCGGTCATGTTCGAGGCCACCATGAACCCGGATCTCGTCCCGTCCACCGGCACTCGCTATACCCAGAAGAACTATTTCATGGTCTCCAAGAATTATTGCTCCCTGCAATCGCGCTTCGGCTTCCACTTTTGCGGCGTCGAAGCCCTTGTGGGCGACAGGGTCAGCGAAAACTACGCCTCTTTCCAGTTCAAGGGCGGGGCCGCCAACATGGAACGGCGCATCCGCCGCGCCCGCTTTGTGGGCGATCTTCTGGAAATGTACGATTTCCGAGTCCGCGTTCGTCAGGACAATATGTTCGCCCGCGTCGAAGGGCTCGACCGGGAGACCATGGGCCACAGGCTCAAGATCATTGGATATCTCATTACCCACACCCGCCAGCTCGACATGATTATGTCCGACGAGGCTGCCATCGCCCGGCGTCGAGAGCGGTTCCTCAACGACTTCAAGATGTTCGACGAGAATCCCGAGGAAGGAGAATAAGGGGAGGCCGGAGGGAGTGCCTCCGGCGGCCGGGGGAAGAGGAAGGAAAAACCTTTCGGTGAAAGGTTCTTTCCTTCCTCTTCCCCCGGACCCCCATCTCCATCCTTTTCCAAAGCTTTTTATGTCGCTTCGCGGGTAGGGGCGTCTTATTGTTGTCGAAACAAGGCCCCAGGCGTCCGCAGGGCCCCGCCGAAGGCGCGCCAAGAAGTTTTGAAGGGGGAGTCCAGAGGGGAAACTTTTTCAAAAGTTACCGCCTCTGGCCGCCGGAGGCATCTTCATCTCTTTTCCTTTTGTGGACGCGCGTTAATGACGCTCCGAACATGCCACCTTGTTCAAATCCCGCCATTTCGCATTCGCAGGGCCTCGCCGAAGGCGCGCCAAGAAGTTTTGAAGGGGGAGTCCAGAGGGGAAACTTTTTCAAAAGTTTCCGCCTCTGGCCGCCGGAGGCCTCTTTATCTCTTTTCTCTTTGTGGACGCGCGTTAATGACGCCCCGAACATGCCACCTTGTTCAAATCCCGCCATTTCGTATTCGCAGGGCCTCGCCGAAGGCGCGCCAAGAAGTTTTGAAGGGGAGTCCAGAGGGGAAACTTTTTCAAAAGTTTCCGCCTCTGGCCGCCGGAGGCCTCTTTATCTCTTTTCCCTTTGTGGACGCGCGTTAATGACGCCCCGAACATGCCACCTTGTTCAAATCCCGCCATTTCGTATTCGCAGGGCTTCGCCGAAGGCGCGCCAAGAAGTTTTGAAGGGGGAGTCCAGAGGGGAAACTTTTTCAAAAGTTTCCGCCTCTGGCCGCCGGAGGCATCTTTAGCCGACAGGCGCAAAAAAAGGCGGCCTCCCGGGGGAGGCCGCCTTGTTTCAGCAAGGGGGAATACCTACTTTACGTGGCATTCGCCGCAGGCCACGGGGCCTTTGCCTTCTTTTTCGTGGCAACCCTGGCATTGCAGGTGGTAGGCCCGCATGAGCGGGGTGCCGCCGTCGTCGCGGACTTCGGCATGGCAGGAGCTACAGGGCTCGCCCTCGGAGGATTCTTCGAGGTTCTGGGTGCCGTCGTCGTTCATGGAGTGATGGCAGACCACGCAGTCGTCCAGCTCGGCTTTTTCGTTATGGGCGTCGTGGACAAAAGGCACGCGGGGGCGTTCGAGCTTGGCGAATCCGTCCGCGGGCACTTCGGTCATGTCGTCCTGGGAAAAGGCCGTGGGGGCCATGTAGGCGACGACCAGCAGGATGACGGTCAGCATGGAGGCCGCAAGCGTGAAGGTGTTCTTTTTCATTGCGTCCTCCTAGACTTCCGGTTTTTCCATCAGTTCGTAGATGATGTCGCTGATGAACTTTCCGTGCATCCCGAGATCATAGTAACCGATGATGTCTTCGATGCCGCCGTGACAGTTATGGCACGGGATGACGACGTCGTGCACGCCGGTCGCCTTAAGCTGTTCGGCCTTGACGCGGTTGCCGGTCATGCGGGTGTTCTTGAACGGCGGTCCGCAGTTGATGACGCCGCCGCCTGCGCAACAGCAGTAGTTGTGCTCGCGGTTGGGGGTCATCTCGACCACTTCCTTGCACAGGAAGTGGACCACGTCGCGGAGCTTGTCCATGAGGCCGCGGCCGCGGATGATGTTGCACGGGTCCTGGATGGTCACCGGGTTCTCGTACTGGTGGGTGATCTTGATTTTGCCTTCGTTGATCAGTTCCCAGTAGAAGTCGATGGCGTGGATGACCGGGACCGGCATCTTTTTGTGGCCGAGCCAGCGGTTGCCCATGTCGTAGACAGAGCGGAAGGCGTGGCCGCATTCGCCCATGACGATGCGTTTGACGCGCAGCTTCTGAGCGGATTCATAGTGGGCGCGTTTCAGGCGGCCCATGTTTTCGTAGTCGCCCACGAACATGCACATGTCCGAGTTGTCCCAACCCGGATGGGAGGGCATGGTCCAGTCCACTCCTGCGGCGTTCATGATGGCCGCTGCCTGGTAGATGAGCTGGGTCCGGAACTTGGGTTCCGGGGCGATGACCGAGTAGTAGATTTCGGCTCCTTCCTTGTCCAGGGGGATGCGCAGGTCCGGGAACTCGTCACGGGCCTCGTCCTCCTGCCACTGCAGGGAGTCGATCCACTCGTCGTCTTTGACCCACATCTGGTTCATGGTCGAGGCGTGGGAGTGGGCGGTGTCGCGGATGTACTGCGGGACCACGTCCAGCAGGTAGCAGATGCGGCGCACCATGGACATGATGTAGCCGGTGTCGATGCCGATGGGGCAGTAGTGGGCGCACCGTTTGCAGAGGTTGCACTCGGTGTATGCCATCTGGGCCATTTCGTAGATGCGCTGGGGCGAGACCTTGCCCTTTTTGTCCATCAGCTCATACATGGTCTCAGTGGCCTTGTTTACCGGCGAGTAGCTCGGATCGGCATCGTGGGACATGTAGTAGTGACAGCCCTGCGAGCACAGTCCGCACCTCATGCACGTTTCTTTGTAGGCCCGGAGTTTGGCTCCGGTTTCACCTTTGAGAGTCTGGTTGACCACCTTTTCGATTTTTTCGGTGGTCAGCGCGGCGACGCCTGCTTCAAGGCCGACGTCGGATATGATTCTGTCAGCAATGTGACTCATTGTTCGTACCTCGCGTTACTGTGATGGTTTGGCCTACCAGTCATTGGCATGGCGGACGCCGCCGAACTCGGAACCCATGTACGCCCTGGTGAAGAGGACGAACAGCGCGTGGCTCAGGCGGGTGAACGGGATCAGGGCGATCAGCAGTTCCCCGGCGAGTACGTGCAGGGTGGTCATGAACAGGACCGGGCCGACCTGATGGTAGGCCAGGATGCCGGTGATGAACGGCAGGGCCACGAGGACCAGGGCAAACCAATCCTGGCAACGGGTGACGCCCTTGACGTGCGGCAGGGCGAGGCGGCGGTACGCGAAGACCGCACAGCCGGCCAGGGCCACAAAGCTGATGATGTCGCCGAACTGCGAGGGCAGGCTCGGGAGATTGATACCGAACGCGGTGTTCCACATGACGACGTGTCCGCCCAGGAAGACGGCCACGAGCAGGAAGCAGAGGTGGAAGATGAAGGTCGTGACGGTCATCAGGGGGTCGGACTTCCAGCCCATGGATTTGAACGGAATCATCCACGCGAGAATGGACCGGAGACCGTAGTACCAGCTCATGTAGGCGATGGAAGAGCCGTCTTTGGCCTTGGCCAGCGCATACATGCTGACCAGGCGGTAGATGGAGCCGAGGATGAACACACCCCAGGCGATCCAGGCGAGGGGGCCGGTGACGAAGACATAGAAATCAGTCATATCTGCTCCCCTCCCTTAGAAGTTGCACACTTCCGCGACGATGCGGACGAAGCTGTTGTTTTCGATGGCGCGGATCAGCACCTTGGTGCCGTCCTCGCTGAAGATCGGGGGCCAGACGGCGTCGAAGTCCCGTTCGAAGGACTTGCCGTTGACCAGAATCCGGAACCGGCCGTTCTTTTCCACCTTGGCGGCGGCTGCCTTGGAGTCCGAGGAGAAGACAACGGGCCAGGCCATGTCGTAGGTGCCAGCCCAGGGAGTGCCGTCCACCACGATGCGGAAGTCCTCGTTGCAGTTGGAGGCCAGGATCGCGCCGCGTTCGCCGTTGGGGCTGACCACCAGGTCGGACACGGTGGGGAACGTCTCACCCCAGGGGGCGTTGTTCAAACAGGCAGTGAACTGGCCGTAGCTGGTGGCCACGATGGCCCACAGCTTTTCGCCGGAGGCGTCGTAGGTGAGCTCCAGACACTGGATGTAGCGGGGTTCCCACAGGGTCTTGCCGTCCTTGTCCACGCCCCATTTGCCCGCCACGCGGACCGGAGCGGCCACGCCGCCGTCCTTGGGACAGAAGACCGGCTCCCAAACTTGGGTGTAGGTCTTGTCCCACGGCTTGTCGTCCACGGTGACGGTGTGGGCGTAAACCGTGGTTCTGCAGGTGGCTGCGACGGAATCACCGGCCTCGTTGAAGGTCGGGTTCCAGATGTTGACGTAGCGGCCCTTCCAGGCTTCGCCGTCCACGGCCACGGTGTAGACGCCGCGCTTGAACCCTTCCAGGTCGGCAGCACCCATGCTTTCGGCCTGAACAACGGCGGCGGTGTGCGAACCGTCCTTGGCGAAGGCGGGCTGGTTGGCGTTTTCGTACAGGTTTTCCCAGAGTTCGCCGTTGACGCTCATGCCATACCGTTCCATGGACTTTGTCATGGTGGCGATGGCGGAACCGTCTTCACTGAACATGGTGTCCCATACATAATCGGTGGTCTCGCCTATGGTTTCGCCGTCCGCGACCAGAACCCATTCCATGTCCTGCTGGCAGATGGCGGCCAGGCGGCCGTCCGGGGAGAATTTCGGATACCAGATCTTTTCGAACGTGGCTTCCCATACCGAGTCGTTGACTCGAACGGAGAATTCGCCGTCGCCCACCTTGACAATAGCGGCGATAGTCTCGCCGTCAGGCGAAGCGTACGGCTCTTCCTGCCATTCGTGTCCTTCGAGAGGGGAGAGGGATTTAACGACCGTTTTCTGGCCGGGTTCCCAGTCCCAAGAGGAGATTTTTCCCATAGCACCCCCTTGTGTTGTGACACCGCTCCCAGTGGGAGCGGCAAATAATCATCCCGTCTTAAGGCGAGATAGTTCATTCAACGCGGGGTCGTGTTCGTCAGGCGGCGTTCACTTCGGGTCATCCCGACAGGGGTCACCGGATTGCAGGTGCCCGACAGGTCCGCTGTGCGCAGTCCGGCGGGTGTGGCTGAATCCATGGGATGACCCGTTGCAGGGTTAAGAAACCCGTCTGGAACGATCTGTCCGGGATCGCCGCCCTTGACGATTTCGACGCCCAAGGATTCGAGGTGGTTCGGCGAACAATAAAGCCGCACGAACCCGGAAGTGCATCCCTTCCCGAAGTGCACCCTCGATTCCGTTGCTGATACCAGCTGTGGTCCTTGGTCAGAGATACGGCCGGACGGCAAATGTCCATACATTTCCGGATGTTTCCGACAGTTCGCAACCTCTTGGCCTGAGACAGAGCTATGTATAAGCACATGGCAAGAAAATAGTCCATTCTTTTCAGAGTTAAATGGGTATTTCAGACTAGTTTGGTTCGTTATTTCGGAGTTAAATCGGGGAAACGGCCGGAGAACGGGCCGCGCGGCCGGGATGAGGGGTGTTTCCTCCTTGTCCGGGAGGATTTTTTACGAGCTCGATGACGATTCGGCTCTATCGAACGGCACATGATTATCATACTCGTTCGGTTTGAAAAAAAATGAAAAAAGGCTATCCTTGCGGCACGGAATGGAAGTTTAACCGTTACGACGATTCGTAGAGGGCAATATGAGAAAATTACTGGCTGTTTTGACCATCGTATGCTGTTTCGGCGTGACCGCCGCCTTTGCCGTAGACGGCGGAGACTTATATCGGAAACGGTGCGCGAAGTGTCATCGCGACGGAAGCGAATCCTCCAAGGCGGGCGGCGACGTGGTCCTGAAAGGACAATCCGCCCAGGAGATCGAGATGAAGCTTAAGGGCTACGTGGACGGGACTTACGGCGGGAGCAAGAAGAAAACCATGGCGCGTCTGCTCACCAAGCTGTCGGCGGAAGATATCAAGGCCCTGTCCGGTTACATCGGCGCCATGTAAATCCGAGCCGAACGGCTCCGAATCCCTCCGCCCCTGTCCGTCATCTTGTCCGCCGTCTCCTGCGGGGCGGCGGCCGGGGTGACGGCAGGGGTAATTTTCACGGCAAGCCCGGAAGGCGGCTCGCCGCTTTCCTTAGTCATCCGCAATCCGGACCCTGACGTTCCGGGAAAGCGGTCCTTCCTGCCGGATCAGAGTCCGGGCACGGGCAGCATGACGGTGAAGACGCTGCCCACATCCACCTTCGACGAGGCCGAGATGGTTCCTTTGTAGTGCTCGACGATGTGCCTGCAAATGGGCAGGCCCAGCCCCGTGCCGCGCGGCTTGCCCAGTTCCCCGCATTCACTTTGGTAGAATTTCTGGAAGATGAGCTCCAATTCATCGGGCGGGATGCCATTGCCCGTGTCCCGGACCTCGATTCGGATCATGTTCGGCGAGGCTGCGGCCGCGATCCGTATTTCGCCGCGCGCAGTGTGTTTGTAGGCGTTGGACAGCAGGTTGAGGAGCAGTTGCTGCATTCGGTCCGGGTCGAAAGGCAGGGGCGGCAGATTATCCGAAATTTCGGTTTCGAGACGCACGGACCCGTTGTTTTCGAATTGCGGCCCCATTGTTCTGGCGGCCCGTTCGATTTCGTCTCCCACGTTGAGCAGGGTGTCGCGCCATTCCATCTGCCCGGCCTCGATCTTGTTGATGTCGAGGAGGTCATTGATGAGTCTGGTCAGCCGGTCGCCTTCGACGGCGATGACCTCCAGGTTGGCCAGGATGACGTCGCTTTTCCCCTTCAGGCCCAACGCTTCGGAGTGCGGCGCGAAGTGTCGTGAAAATGCCTTGCTCACCAGCTTGGAGAACCCGAGCACGGCCGCCAGGGGCGTGCGCAGCTCATGGGACGCCGACGACAGGAACGCGGCGCGTTGGTTGTCCAGGCGGACCAGTTCCCGGTTGGCCTCCCGCAGCTCCATGGTCCTGACGGCCACGATCTGTTCCAGCTCGTCGTGGGCCTTGGCCAGTTGCCGTTCGGCATTCTTGCGCTGGGCGATCTGGCGTTCAAGCATTTCGTTGTTGCGTTTGAGCATTCCGGTCTGCGATTCCACCTCGCCGAGCAGGGCGTTGTATTCGGCGACCACTTGGCCCAGCTCGTCGTGGCTTTCCCATACCAGGGGCCTGCGTTCCTCATGGCGCGCGTTGTGCCTGAGGGAAAGCTTGAGTTGATGCAGGGGGCGGCCGACGATGAAATGGAGAACGAGCCAGGCGGCGGTCCCCACCACGGCAAGGAGCACGCACGCGGGCGCGATGTCGTCGTAGCCGCGCTGCTTGAGGTCCGCGAGGAGGTGGTCGTTGTGGAACTGGACCTCCAGCCTGCCAATGGTCAGTATTTCGCCTCCCACGTTGCGGGTCAGCGGCTTAACGGTCGTCAGGACGGAGTGCTCCGGGTGGGATTTCCCTTCGCCTTCCTGAAAGAGCTCCCGTCCCTCGGAGTCGTACAGAATGATGCGGTGCAGGTCGCGGTTGTCCCGGTAGCTGCGCATGAGGCTCTCCAGGACGTCTTCCTGGAAATTCCAGACCGGGCCGCTCAGTTCGGCGGCTTTGCTGGCGGCGAAGATTTCGAGCTGGTTCGCGAGGTCGGCCATCTCATCTTCCTTGATGCGGGAGATGTAGAAAGAATAGAGGATGATGCCGGTGACAAGGAAGACCAGCAGCACCGGCAGCAGCATCTTCGCTCCCAGGGAGACGGGAAACGCCTCGGCCGGACCGAATGGGGCGAGTTTCAATTGGCGATGGGCCATGGTCTCACTCCCACTCCAGGTTTTCGAGAGTCGCGTCCAGTTCCTTCAGGCGCGCCTGCTTCTCGGCTTCGGAAAGGTTCTCGTTGCGTTCAAGCTTCAGACGCCGCTTGTACAGTTCCAGCTTGCGGACCGGCTCCAGTTGGGAGTTGTCCGATTCCTGGAATCCGGTCCATTTCCGGGCGGCAAGGTTGGCCGCTTCGCGTCGCACGTCCGCTTCGCTCTTGCCCGGGCCGGGTTTGGCGTAACCAAGGAAGAAGGCGCGGATGTCCGCCTTGAGGGCCGGGTCAAGATCTGATCGCACCAGGACCGGATCGGACGGGATGAGCGGCGAGGTCCAGATGACCTTGATGCGTGGGTACAGGTCCGGAAAGCGTGCCTTGAACCGGGCCAGGGCCAGATTGTTGCTGGTGGCCACATCCAGTTCCCCGGAGGCCACGGCCAGGAGATTTTCCTCGTGATTGTGGTGAACGAGCCGCTTGAACGCCCGGTGCGGATCGATGCCGGCGGCGTCGAACAGGTAGTAGCTCGGAACCGTGTACCCCGAAGTGGAGTTGGGGTCGCCTATGCCGAATTCTATCTTTTCGGAATGGGCCAGCACGTCCTCCTCGCAATTCCAGGGAGCCTCCCTGCGGGTGATGAGATGGGCGTTATAGCCCGCCCCGTGCCGGTTTCGGGACTGGACCAGGACTTCCGCCCCGGCGCGGTCCACGGCTTCGATGGCCGCCTTGTTCCCCAGCCAGGCGATCTGGGCGCGGCCAGTGGCCATGTACCAGATCACCCCTGCGTAGTCGTCAAGGGCCACGGCTTTCACCTGTCGGCCCAGGGCATTGGAGAGATCATCGAGCATGGGCTGCCAGGATTCGAGGAGGAATTCTTTTGAGTCAGTGGAGGCCAGCCCCATGACCAGGGGCGCTGCCGGGGCTTGCCACGGCAGGAGCAGAAGGCAGGCCAGGACGATAAACGCCGTTCCGGCGCGTCCGAGGATGCGGTGCTTGTTCATGAGCCGTCCCGGATTGGGGTTGTGAAAACGAAGTCCCTTGTCGCTACAGGATTTTGTGGTTCCGGGAAGGGTGGTATTTGCGATGTCACGCAATCGTAACGGGAGGACACCGGGAAAGGCGAACGAAGAAGGCCGCCCCGATTGCGGAGCGGCCTGCGTTTCGTTGTCCAGGACATGCGGCGTCCGGCTAGTCTTCGAGGAAGTAGTCGACGCTGGTGACGACCCGGACTTTTTTGATTTCCGGGGTGTACTGGTCGCGGTCCTGGAGGCTGAAGTAGCCCTGCGAGGCGCGGCGGATGCCGCCCACCCGGGAGCCGGAGTCCTCGGCGAACTGCTTGGCCGCGCTGCGCGCGTTGCGCGTGGCTTCGGCGATCATGTCCGGCTTGATGTCGTTGAGGCCGGTGAAGGCGAAGGTGGGCCGGTATTCGAAGTTGCGGACGAGCAGCACGCCTCGGGAAACCAATTCGCCAGCGGCGGACATGGCCTTCTTGATAGTGGCGATGTCGTTGGAGCGCACCGTGATGACGGACTGGGCGGAGTACCTGTTCACGGCCTGTTGGCCGGGCGAACTGTATTGATTTTCCATGATGCGGGGAGCGGAAGTCATGATCTCCGCGTTGCCCAGGCCCTGTTCCTTGAGGAAGCTCATGATTTCATTTCTGGAGACGGCCAGGGCATTGTCGAGTTCGGGCAGGGTGTCTGCGCCCGCCCCGAAGTTGATGGGCCACATGGCCAGGTCGGCGGGCACTTCGCGCTCGGCCAGTCCCTTGACAGAGACATAGCGGTCCATGGCCTTGAAGTCGATCAAGGCTTCTGCGAGCACCCAGCAGCCGATGATGAATCCGACGGCCAGGATTAGTCCGGTCAATATGGAGTGAAAGGAGGATTTGCGTTCCATGCGATGTCCTTATGAGTTGGAATTTTCCAGTTGTCGGGAACGATACGTCGTTCACATATCGTTGGCAAGGTGCTGAAGCGGGAGAGAGAGACGGGACGTTGCCGTTTTTCCTTTTTTACGGTTAATATAAGTATATGAACGGAAAACCCCAAGCGACAAGGATACCGGCATGAAAAAACATATTTTTACCCTGTCCGCCTGTCTCATTTTGACCGCAGCCCTGGGCCCGGCCGCATCGGCCGCCGACCTGTTCCCCGACCTTGCGCTTCAGGGCAAGATCAGCCCCGAGCATCGCGAATACCTGGGCGCTCCCGAAGGCGACATCAAGATATCGGACATCGGCGCGGACTTCGCGTTCGTGGAGGTGCTCAGTATGTACTGCCCCATCTGCCAGCATGACGCGCCGGGAGTGAACGACATGTTCGCCCGCACCCAGGCGTCGGACAAGGCGGACCGCGTCCGCTTCGTCGGCATCGCCGCGGGCAACACGCCCTTTGAGGTTGCCTTTTACAGGAAGAAGTTCGACGTTCAGTTCCCTCTCTTCGAGGACCCGGAGTACGTGGCCCACAAGGCGCTGAACAACGTGGGGACCCCGGCCTACTACCTGGTGGACCTGCGCGACGGGAAGCGGACGATCCTCATCTTTCACGAGGGCGAGATCAAGGACAAGGGCGCGTTTTTGAAGACCGTGCTGGATACGATGGAAAAATAGGAGGTGGCCCATGAGACGGACGCTGCTTGCCGCGCTCGCGGCCTGCTGTCTGTTGGCTGTCGCGGCGTATGCCGACGATATGACACCCTACCCCGTGGGGCACCTGAAACCCACGGATTCGAAGCTCAAGGTCAAGGTGGGCGATACCGCTCCGGACTTCACCCTGCCGGAGATCAACGGCGGCACGGTCTCGTTGAGCGACTACAGGGGCAAGAAGAACGTGGTCCTGTCCTTTGTCCCGGCGGCCTGGACCCCGGTTTGCTCGGACCAGTGGCCCGGCTACAACCTGGCCCTGGACATGATCCGTGCCCTGGACGCCGAGCTCATCGGCATCAGCGTCGACAACACGCCGACTCAGGCCCAGTGGGCCGAGGCCATGCACGGGTTGAACTTCCCTGTACTGTCCGACTTCTGGCCCCACGGCAAGGTTGCCGACAGCTTCGGCGTCCTGCGGGGCGACGGCATGGCCGAGCGGGCTGTCATCATCATCGACAAGGCCGGGATCATCCGCTACGTCGACGTCCACGATATCAATTCGCGGCCCGACCTGGGCGTCATGATCGGCGAACTGGAAAAGCTCGCCGAGTAGCGCCTAGTCCCGTGGCCGGGACTCCTTGCCGCGGTCAATGATCTCGGCGAATCGGGTTATGCCCAGGGTTTCGAACACGGACCGGAAGTTGCTGGATAATCCGGTCAGGCAGACCCGTCCGCCCGAGCCCGCGTATTGACGCAACAACGAAGTCAGGCCGGTGATTCCCGCGCCGTTGATGGAAGCGTTTTTCTCGAAATCGACGAGCATCGTCTCCTTGCCCATGGACGCGGCCTGCTCGAAGGCTTCTGCCAGTCTGGGCATGGTTATGGCCGAGACGTTGCCGCGCACTCCGATGACCGCCGCCCGATCCTCCTCCCTGAGCACGACCTGGCCCTCTTCGTTGCGGGCGATGGTCATGCGTTCCCGGGCGCGGGTCAGGGCCTTTTCCAGGGCTTCGCGCTTGAGCGGCTTGTTGATGAAGTCCGTGGCGTCGAGGTTCAGGGCCTGGATGGCCAGATCCATGTCGCCGTGGCCGGTGATGACGATGACCTCGGTGCCCGGGTTGATTTCCTTGATGGCCCGCAGGGCTTCTATACCGTCCATGACCGGCATCTTGATGTCCGTCAGCACCAGCTCCGGGGTTTCCCGCTTGAAGGTCTCGACGCCCTCCCGGCCGTTCTCGGCGGTCAGGACCTCGTACCCGTAGGCGGTGAGCAGGAGGGTGAACATCTTCAGCGTGGGCCTTTCATCGTCTATGACAAGTACTTTGTTGTTCATGCCTTGGACTCTCCTCGGGTGCCGGCGGCAGGGAATTCCATGCGGAAGACCGTGCCTTGTCCTTTGGTACTGTTTATGCGGATCTCTCCGCTGTAATCCTTGATGATGCCGTAGGTGATGGCCAAGCCCAGGCCCATGCCCTGGCCGGCTTCCTTGGTGGTGAAGAAGGGTTCGAAGATTCTCTGCTGGTCCGTCTCGTCGATGCCGCCGCCGGTGTCCTCCACCTCGGCGTAGACCCGCTGATCCTCGTTGCCCGTGCGGATGATGATCCGCCTGTCGCCGCTTTCGGCGTTGGAAATGTCGTTGATGGCGTCGCGGGCGTTGGTCACCAGGTTGAAGATGACCTGTTGCAGCCGGTTGGAGTGCGCCTGCACGGGCCTGAGGCCCTCGCTCAGTTCCAGCTCGAAGCGGATGTTGTCCAGCTCGAATTGCCGCCGGACCATGGACAGGACCGCCCGGACCGGCTGGTTCAGGTTCACGGACTCCTCCATGAGATCGGACTTGCGGCCGAAGGAGCGGAGGGTGTCGATGATCTCGGCGGCGCGGTCTACCTGCGCCGAAATTTCGTTGACCACTTCCTTGAAGTGCTCCTTGGGTATCTCCAGGTCCTCCTCCTGCATCATGGACAGGAATTCGCTGCCGACCTTGATGGCGTTGAGGGGCTGGTTGATCTCGTGGGCCATGCCCGCCGACATCTCGCCCAGGGACTTCATCTTGCCCGCCTGGATGAGCTGGGCGTCCTTCTCGATGAGTTCGGTGATGTCCGTGACGGCGATGATGATGGCCTGCTTGCCTCGGTAGGAGATGGGGCAGGCGTGCATGTTCACGAAGAAGGGCTCGCCGCCGTTCTTGTAGTGCAGCCGCTTGGGATAGTAGACGCACCCGCCGCCGATCTCGGAGAAATAGTTCAGGCAGGCCGTGTTGTGCTCCGGTCCGAGTTGCAGGAAATCCAGGCCGATGAGTTCGTCCATGGGGTAGCCGTAAAGCTCGGTGGCTCGCGGGTTGGCGTCCCTGATCCTGCCCGTGGCGCAGTCCACCACGAAGATGGGGTCCGGACCGGAATCGAACAGGGAGCGGTACTTTTCCTCGGATTCGCGCAGGCGGCGTCGGTAGAGCTTGATGGACCAGACCATGTTGCGGAAGGAATCGCCGAGTTGGATGACCTCGTCGCCCTCATGCTTGCGGTAGAAGGCGCAGTCCGCGCACTTCCGATGGGTCTCGGCCGGGGTTTGGCCGCTGCGCGACTGGTCGAAGTGCCAGCACGGGAGATCCGTGTTGGTGAAGGCCGGGCATTCGGCCGAGTTCCAATCCTCGCCCGAGCCGAGCTTGAGCGGGATGTCGAAGTTGCCCCGGCTGATCTCGTCGGACAGCCTGGTCAGGTCGGATACCGGCTTGGTGATCCGTTTGGACAGCCAGCTCGACAGGATGATGGAGATGATGACCACGGCCGAGATGAAGCCGAGGAAGGCCACGCGCAGCTTGCCCACCAGGGTGTCGATGTGCCGTTTGTTCAGGCCGACATGGACCGTGCCGATGCGGTACAGCCCCTCGTGGATGGCCGCGGCCAGATCGTAGACCTCCTGGTGGCCCAGCTCCATGAGCATGATGGAGTCGTTCTTGCCCGGCGACAGGGTGTTGGCGCGCAGATTGTCGGGCAGGGGATGGGTCAGGGTGTGGGCGAGGATGTTGCCCGCCTGATCCTCGATGAAGATGTAGGTCACCAGGTCCTTGCGCTGCCGCAGCCGTGCTTCGTCGAAAATGAGTGCCAGCAACTTGGGGATGTCGTTGTCCAGGATGTACGAGCCGCCGCGTTCGGCCACGGAATGGGCGATGGCGAAGCCGCGCATTTCCAGTTCGTTGGTCAGGGACGAGACAAGGATGTAGCGCGAGATCAGGGCGATGGCCACGGAAATGAAGAGAACTGCTGCCAGCATGGAAATGAGCAGCTTCTCGCGCAGGCCGATGCGGGCTAGACGGGCGAATCGACGTTCTCCGGCGGTCATCGCGGCGTCTCCATTTCCTTCTTGAATTCGGCCCAGTCGGTGAAGGGGAGGAATCGTCCGTCTCGCAGCTTGGTGAAGTGGATGGCGTCCAGTCCCTGCCGGTCATGCGGGCCGTATGTGATGGTCAGTCCTGGGCCGAGCCGGAAGTCCTTGATGGACTCGATGGCCTGGATGAAGCCTTCGCGCGTCAGGTCGCGGCCCGCCCGGCGCAGCCCTTCGACCAGGATTTCCGCGTTGAGAAAACCTTCGAGGCCCACGAAGCTCGGGTTGTCTTCCGGATAGTAGCGTTTGAGCAGCTTGACGTAGTTCCCCGCCGAGTCGGCCGGGTCGTCGGACTCCACGGGCGGCGGAACCACCTGGGACATGAATACGTGTGCCGGGGAGGCCCTGCCCACGCGCCAGGCGAGCTCTTCGGCGCCGACAAAGGAGACGGTGTAGAAGATCGGGTTGTAGCCCTCTTCGACGGACAGGTTGATGAACCGGGCGCAGGCCCCGTATGTCCCGATCATGACCACGGCTTCGGCCTTGGACCTGCGTATGCGGTCCAGGCCGTCCTGCACGTCCAGGGTGCCACGGATATAGGAACCTCGCGCCACGGGCTCCATGCCGAACTGTTTCAGCGCGAGCTCCGTGCCGATCAGGCCGTCGAAGCCGTAGGCGTCGTACTGGTAGAAGACGGCGATCCTGGTCAGGCCGAGGTCCTTCACCATGTGCCGGACCGCGGCCATGGTCTCCTGGTAGTAGGAGGCCCGGATGTTGACGACGTAGCGGCTGGGCGGCTGCCGGAGCGCGTTGGCCCCGGTGAACATGCCGATAAGCGGGATGCGCGCGTCCTCCACCAGGGGCAGGGCCTTGATGGTGGTCGGGGTGCCCACGTAGCAGAACAGGGCGAAGACCTGCTTGTCGACTATGAAGTGCTGGGTGTTGGCCAGGCATTGGGGCGGATCGTAGGAGTCGTCCATGACCTCGACCACGATCTTGCGGCCGTGGACCCCGCCCCGTTCGTTGACGTAGCGGATGTACGCCCTGGCTCCCTGGAGGGTCTGGGTGCCGAGGTAGCCCGCGTGACCGGAAAGGGTCAGGGAGGAGCCGAGGATTATTTCGGTGTCGGTCACTCCCGGCGTCCGTGCGTCCTCCGCAGCCGTGTCCTCGGATGGATCGCACCCGGCAAGAGCCAGCGCGAGGCAGATGAGGATGCAGATGAGGGGGACGTTTCGCACGGTTCGGCTCCATGTTTTGGTTGCGGAAAATAGTCGCTCTTACCCGTTATCTTTTCGTCGGGAAAAACACAAGAAACACCCATTTCCCCACGAAGCAACATCGTCCATGCCCGTGACATGCGGGGAAAAAGACCCCGGCAGCGTGGACTGCCGAGGTCATGAAAAACTCCGCTTGCCCCAGGCATTTCAGCCGGACGGTGTGGCTCACGGAGGTGTTCCCGCATGATGCGTACGAGAAGGAAAACCCCGGCGCGGGCGGGAGGGAGCCCGCGCCGGGGGGAGTGGGTCGTTATGAGGTCATGCGCTTGACCGGGCGGCCCAGTTTCGCCAGGAACTGCTTCCTGGACAGGGGGCCGCGACGGATGCCGGAGGCGTCCGCGGACAGGGACTCGTAGTAGCTGTCCGGATCGGTCTGCACCAGGTAGATCACCCGTACATATTCGGCGTCCACCAGCTCCGCGTCGGGATATTTCCCGGCGACGGCGGCGAGCCGCTCCTCGGCCAGAGCCAGCATCTCGTCCCGGTCACCGAAGTTCATGGCGCCGGTGGGGCAGGTCTGGACGCAGGCGGGCAGCATACCCGCCTTGACGCGGTCCACACACATGTCGCACTTGACCACCTGGCCGGTTTCCTCGTTGACGCGGGGGATGTTGTAAGGACAGGCCATGGAGAAGGCGTCCTTATCGGGTTCCTGGGCGGTCAGCTCGGTGTAGACCACGGCGCCGGTCTCCTGGTCGTGGATGATGGAACCGGGAATGGTCATGGCATCCAGACAGGGCGGCTCGACGCAGTGACGGCACTGTTCCGGGAAGAACAGCCACTGCATTCCGCTGTCGGTCTCCACTTCCTCGAAGCGGACCAGTTTAAGGGTCGTGCCGGACAGGTCCTTGGGGTTCTGGTGGGAACCCCAGTTCTCGGTCTTTTCGGCGGGCAGTTTCTTCCATTGCTTGCAGGCAACCTGGCAACCACGGCAGGCCGTACACTTGGTCAGGTCGACGAAGAATGTTTTACTCATTTCATTCCTCCTTTACGCCTTGCGGACGTTGACCATGAAGGCCTTGGTTTCGGGGATACCCGTGTTCGGGTCGCCTACGGACGGGGTCAGCAGGTTGGCGGAGTCGCCGCCATCCTTGGGCCAGGTCCAGCCGAAGTGCCAGGGCAGGCCCACCTGGTGGACGACAGTGCCCTGGACCGTGAACGGCTTGAGGCGGCTGGTTACGATGGCCTTGGCCCAGAGGGAGCCGCGCAGGGAATCGACCATGACCTTCTCGCCGTTCTCGATGCCTCGGAGTTCCGCCAGTTCGGGGCTCATCTCCACGAAGACCTGCGGCTCGGCCTCGACCAGCCAGGGCTGGTTGCGGGTCATGACGCCGGTCTGCCAGTGCTCGGTGACACGGTAGGTGGTGCCGATCAGGGGATACCTGGGATCGCACACGGCCTTTTCCTCGGTGTCGAAGGTGAGCGCCGTGGGGTTGTGCAGGGTGCTGGAGAACGGGTGCGACTTCACCGGGCATTCAAGCGGCTCGTAGTATTCCGGGAACGGACCGTCGGCCCGTCCGGGACCAAAGAGCTGCCCGAAGCCGTGCTTGCGCATGATGAAGGCGTACTTGGTGCCGGGAGCCCAGCCGCCGTCGGGCACGTCGCCCACCCACTTCTCGCCGTTCCAGGCGATGACCGCCTTTTGCGGGTTCCAGGGCTTGCCCTTGAGGTCGACCGAGGCGCGGTTGTACAGCACGCGGCGGTTGACGGGCCAACACCAGGAGAAGTTCGGGTACAGGCCGATGTTGGCCTGTTCCGGAGTCTGGGTCAGGTCGCGCCGTGCGGCCATGTTGCCCTTGTCGGTGTAGGAGTGGCAGTACAGCCAGTTGCCCGAACAGGTGGAGCCGTCGGTCTGCAGGAAGGCGAAGCTCGGGACCTGTTGGCCCTTTTTGTACATCTTGCCCTTGATCTCCACGTCACGGGTGAAGTGGCCGTTGATCAGCTTGGCCGTCTTGTGGGGATCGAACACGCCCTTGGTGGCGATGGAGTCCCAGGTCAGACGGGTGATGGGTTCGGGATACGCGCCGCCTTCCTTCTCGTACAGGTGGCGGATTTCCGCCATCAGCTCGTACATGAGGTCGCCGTCGGGCTTCAGGCCGTTGGGCGCGTCGGGTCCCTTGTAGCGCCACTGCATCCAGCGGCCGGAGTTGGTGATGGAGCCTTCCTTTTCGATGGACACGGCGCAGGGCAGGAAGAATACCTCGGTCTTGACCTTGGTCGGGTCCATGCCGGGGCCTTCCCAGAACCAGCCGGTCTCGTTGGGGAAGATGTTCACGTTGACGAGCCAATCGAGGTTGCCCATGGCGCGCCGGTTCTTTTCGGCGTTCGCGCCGGAGCAGGCCGGGTTCATGCCCCAGGCCAGCAGGCCCTTGAACTGGCCCTTCTCCATCTTGTCGAACAGGGTCAGCCAGGAATATTCCATGGCCGAACCGGAATCGAGCCTGGGCAGGAACTGGTAGGCTGCCTCGGGGGTGTCGTCCTGCCACATGGCCTTGAGGAGCGACGCCGAGTATTTGGGGAAGTTGCTCCACCAGTTGGCGGATTTGGGATCGTGGGAAACCGGGGTGTAGGCCTTGTTGTACGCTTCCAGGGAAGACTGGGACGCCTTGGGGGTGCTCAGGTAGCCGGGAAGGATGTGGTACAGCAAACAGTGGTCCGTGGACCCCTGGACGTTGGATTCGCCGCGCAGGGCGTTGACGCCGCCGCCGGCGATGCCGATGTTGCCCAGCAGGAGCTGGATCATGGCCATGGCGCGGATGTTCTGCACGCCCACGGTGTGCTGGGTCCAGCCCATGGCGTACATGATGGTTCCGGCTTGGTCGGCTTTGCCGGTGGCCGCGTAGGTCTCGTACAGCTTGACCAGGTTTTCCTTCTTCATGCCCGAGATGGAAACGACCTTGTCGAGATCGTAGCGCGCGTAGTGCTTCTTCAGAAGCTGGTACACGCAGTTGGGATCGGCCAGGGTCGGGTCCTTCTTGGGATTGCCGTCCGCGTCCATGGCGAAGGCCCAGGTGGACTTGTCATAGGAGCGGGTGGACTTGTCGTAGCCCGAGAACATGCCGTCCTCGAACTTGAACTTGTCGCCCACGATGAAGGAGGCGTTGGTGTAGTTCACCACGTAATCCCGGAAGATCAGGTCGTTGTCCAGGATGTACTTTATCATGCCGCCGAGCACGGCGATATCCGCGCCGGAGCGGATGCCCGCGTAGAAGTCGGCCTTGGCCGAGGTCCTGGTGAAGCGGGGGTCGACGTGGATCAGGGTCGCGCCCTTTTCCTGCGCCTTGGTCACCCATTTGAAGGAAATGGGATGGTTTTCGGCAGCGTTGCTGCCCATGATGAGAATACAGGTGGAGTTCTGGATGTCGATCCAGTGGTTGGTCATCGCGCCGCGTCCGAACGACTCTGCCAGAGCCGCAACAGTCGCGCTGTGTCAGATACGCGCCTGGTGCTCCACATACACCAGGCCAAGGCTGCGGAGCATCGTCTGGTAAGCCCAGCACTCCTCGTTGTCCAATGCGGCGGAGCCCACGGAGGCTATGCCGTCGCAGCGATTGACCACCTGGCCCTTCGCGTTTTTCTCGGTCCAGGTTTTGTCGCGGGAATCCTTGATCCTTTTCGCGATGGTTTCCATCGCCCAGGACAGGGAGACCTTCTTGAATTCCTTGGCGTAGGGAGCCCTGTAGAGGACGGAGTCGGGGCGACGGTCGTTCTCGGCCAACTGCCAGATGGACGCGCCCTTGGCGCAAAGCGCGCCTTCGTTGATCGGGTGGTCGGGATCGCCCTCGACGTTGACGGCCCGCATGTCCTTGAGGGACGTGTTCACGACCAGGCCGCAACCCACTGCGCAGTAGCAGCAAACGGACGTGGTCTGTTTGCTCCATTTCGGATTCATGGCCGACACATGGTCCGGCAGCGTCGCCGCCGTGGCCTTGCAGCCGAATCCGAGCCCGCCGAACGCCGTGGCCGTGGCCGCGACAGCGGAGAGCTTGAGGAAGTTTCTACGATTGGTGTGCATTCTACCTCCTGTGTTGAATGCGGGTCAGCGCCCGCGGATCTCGCGGCCGAGCGCCACGAGCAGCTTGTAGCCCCCAGGTTGGACAGCAGGACCGCAGCCGGCCGGTATGAACACGGGGTCGCCGCAGGGACGGAGAACCACCGGGGTCATGCATTTTGCCGCCTGACGGACCTCTGCCGAGGCGAATCCCAGCCCGGCGAAGGGCATGGGGGCTGCCGCGGACAAAGCCTGTGGGTGTTGATTGTGAAAGCGCATACGCGTACCTCTCCCATCTTTTCTATTATTCTCCTTATTATCCATAGACGAAGGCCGGGCAAAGAAAGGAGTCTTGCGGTTGTTCTTACACAGGGAAAATTGTGTTTTATTTAGCAGGATGACGCCATGCCTTGCTTCGCTTTATGTCGGATTTGACATAAATTGATTTCCGCCCCACGGTTTGACACCAATGAAAACAGTGGCCGCAAAGGGGAATGGCGGATGCGGAAAAGCCCGGTTCCGAAGGTGCGGAATCGGGCTTTTTTTCGTTATGGCAAGGTGTTGTGGACGCGCTAGTCCGTGTTCGGGACCAGGGCGCAGAGGTAGGCGGCCAGAATCTCGCACAGGGGTTTGTTCCGATTGTTGAAGCGGAATTCCAGCTCCTTCATGTACAGGGGGAACCGCTGGCAGGATATGCCCCGGAATTTCTTGATGCGCGATTGGGCGTATTCCCAGAATTCGTCGTGCACCGCGTCGATGTGCGGCGGCTCGTCGTAGCGGCGGATGACCTCGTAGGGCAGGGAGTCGTTGCCGCAGAACATGAGGGCGTCGTATTCCTTGTAGCGGTCCGTGTAGACTAGGTTGCCCGAGCGGATGAGCTTTAGGTGGAAGTTCATGTGGAAGTGGAACAGGGTCTCGGCCTGGAAGCCGGGCACCAGGTCGATGAAGACCAGCCCGTCGCGGCGCAGTATGCCGTAGACCGGGATGGTGTCCATGTGCATTTCGCGCGGACCGCCTGTCAGCCTGTTGCCCTTGAGGTAGGAGTCCAGGCCCGTGGCCGGGCTGATGAGCTGCCGGGCGTCCAGGGCGTTGGCCAGGATGGCGAAGCGGATGGCGGTCAGGGCCTTGTAGACCGTGTTGTAGGACAGTCCCAGCTCCTCCTTCATCTGGTGGACCGAGCGTTCCTCGACGAAATGCACGATGAGGCGCAGCCACTCGCCGGGGCTCAGGGCTCCGTTGTTGATCCACCGCCCGGAGAAGGGCTGGAAGGTGTACTTGCAGGCGGCGCAGCGCAGCCGCTCGCCGGATAGGGTGTAGACCTTGCGGTGCCCGCAACGCGGACAGAAAGGGTCGCCGGTGGGCCAGGCCAGCTCCAGCAGGTAGTCCCTGGCCTTGTCTTCATCGTGCAGCAACGCCTCGAAGGCGGCGCCGTCATCCGCCGGGACGGCCGGTATGAGATGCGAAGTCTTCTGCATGGCGTCCCGCTGTGAACCGGGCATGGTCTCCTCCCGATGTTAAAACCCCCAGGCGGACAGGGTGGCCCGCCGGTATCCCTGGTTGGCGGCCACGTAGTCGAGGGCCAGGGAATCCAGGTCGTCCAGGACCGGGAGCGCGACGCGGTCCAGGTTCCGGAAATCAATGGTCTTGACGTAGGTTTTGCACGTCTCGCAGACGTCCACCCGGAATCCGGGCTCCTCGTCCACGGTGAAGAAGGTCAGCTTCTTCTGGTCGTCCTCGCCGCAGACCGGGCAGGCGATGCGCTTGATCCGGTAGTGGTGGCGGCAGAATGAGCAGGTGGCGTGACGGAATCCCTCCTTCTGCTCCAGGGAGGAGATGAGCGGCATGGCCCCGCACACAGGGCAGGTGCCCACGGGCGAAATCTTCATTTCGGGGAGCTTGGCGGCGAGCATTCCGGCGGCGGCCTCCATGGACGGTCCCATGGCTGCCTGGGCCAGGAACGGCAGTGTCCTGGGAGCGCCCGGCATCCGTTCCGCCCATTTGCCGAAAAAGGCTGAGTCATCGTCCAGAAAACGCCGGAACAGCTCGGCCGGGGTGAAGTCCCCGGAATCCAGGGCCTTGGCCGCGATCTCGGCTCCGTCGCCCAGGGGGCCTTCGACCTTGCGGACGATACGGATCAGCTCGCCGAGCAGCCGTTCGGCCTGGGCCGCGTCAAAGGGAAAGTTTTCGCGGTTGACCAGGGACACGCCCTGGAGTACGGCCTCGGGCGCGGCGAGTTCCTCATCGGGAGGCAAATGCACTTCCGCTTCGGGCAGCGCGGTCAACTGTAGGTGCGCCACCTCATCAAGCAGGTCGATAAGGTCCGATGATATGTAGGATTTTTTTCTCAGCTGCGCCAATTTGCGGTCGAGTCTGCGCGTCTCTTGGGCCATGTTGCGTTCCATGTGGTTCTCCAGAGTGTTTTCCGATCTGGAAAAACAGTATGAGTGTGCGCAACATCATGCCAAAGGTTTTACACTTACTCAAGGTCTGACACAAAAATAGTGCAACTTGTCGAGATAAGTGGATTTGTTCTGTAAGTATTATGCCAAAAAAGACATATTTTTGATCGGATGCATCAATAAAACAGGCCGGTTACAAAGATGAAAAAAATCGTTGGCGTTCGTCGGGAAGATGCTTCCGCGTGTATGCAATCGGCGCAGTCGGTTTCCCTTTTCCTTTGCGAACGGTGACGCGCGGGCGCGGGACCCCGTATACGGGGGCCCTTTGGCGGGGGGCCGCCAAAGGGCCCTCATGGGTATCGTTGCTGGTTATGATTCGCAGAGTACGATCGGCAAAATGAAGATCGCTACGCCGGCAGCGAAGATCAGCCCGATCAGGAGCAGCTTCCTGAGTGAGTATTCCTTGGGCGAATAATCGATTTCAGGCTCCTGCGAAGAGGACTTATCCGTGTCGGGAAACTTGAGATCAGCCATAGGTAAAGAGAACCTCCGTTGTTGCAACGATTGGCAATTTCGCGTGGGACGGCGAGGGTCCCCGCGGCATCGGTCGAATTTATGACGCGACGGGGGAGAACGGAGGTGCCCGGGCCGGGATCGACCCGTGTGCGGAGTGGAGGGCGAGGCGGTTTGAGGGGGCGCCGGACAGGAACGCGGCCGCCCTGACGAAGTCGGCGGCCAGTCTGTCGGGACTTAAGGCGAGCACATGCCCCTGTTCAAGGAATTCGGGGCTCGTCCGATGGAGGGGTTCGACGCCGCATGTCGTTGCTTCGGCATGGCCGGGCGCGGAAAGGAGAAAGCCGGAATCGCGGCTCAACTCCTGCCCGTCGTCGAGGAAACGTCCGCCGTCCACCTGCGCCAGGCACAAGGCCAGCAGCAGGAAGACGATCAGTCGTGGCATATGGCGGTTCTTGATTGGCAACGGTCCGGCTCGCATTCGGTTTTCGGCTTGTCGCGCGAGACGCGACCCGTCAGCGCTATCATGAGCCCGCACTTCCTGCAAAGGGACATTTCGGCGTACCGGGCGCGGGCAGCGGCGTCAGAAACCGATGATTCTACCGTTGTCGTTGTAGACCCAGAAGCTGTCGTCGCGAATATTGCCGATGAGGGTGATGCCGGTTTTTCTGGCAAGTTCGACGGAAAAGCTGGTGGCTACGGCCGTGGAAGCCAGCACCGGGACGCCGATGCGGACTACCTTGAGCAGGATTTCCGAGGCCACCCGGCCCGTGGTCACGATCATCTTGTCGTCCACGGCCACGTCGTCCAGGAAGCATTGGCCGCACAGCATGTCGATGGCGTTGTGGCGTCCGATGTCCTCGCGGAAGAGCAGGATTTCCTCCGGGGTGCACAGGGAGGAGTTGTGGCAGCCGCGCGTGGTCTTGTACAGCGTGGACCGCTCGTGAAGCTCCTTGGCCAGAGCGAGAATCTGTTCCGGGGAGACGTGTACGTCGCCGCCCACCGTGCGTTTGGAGATGGTCGCCACGTTGCGCCCGAAGTTCGTGCCCTTGCCGCAGCCCGAGGTGATGGACCGCTCCATGATCCGGTCTTTCCACGGATCGTGGCAGGTCTCCACCTCGGCGGTCAGGCGGTCGCCCTCGTCGCGCACGGTCAGGTCCGTGATCTGGGCGGGGCTGGAGATGAAGGCGTCGGACTTGAGAAAGCCCACCGCGAGGTACTCCGGGTACTTGGCGGTGCACAACAGGGTGACCACCTCGCGCCCGTTGAGGAAGATGGTCAACGGCACTTCCCGGATGGAACTGATGGTCTTGCGGGAGAATCCCCGCCGGTATTCGTGTATGTCGTATTCGTGGCTTTCCGAACTCATATCCGCCTCCGTGCGCCGCGCGCCTTCCCTTCAAGGCATTCCTTAATCCGGACGCGGGCTGCGGGCAAGCCGACGGATTTTGCTTTGATTTTCACACCTCGACCGGCGGTTGCGGAGTCGTCGGCCCGGGGAAGCGTGCTCCGTCCGCCGCCACGGCGCGTAACTTTCGGCCGGGTGCCGACGATATTGATGATGAACGGCCGTGTTCGGCCTATGAGGGGACGGAAATCGTTCCCCGGCCGCCGCGCCGTATGTGTCGGGACGGCCGACCATATCCGTCCGAGGAGGCGACCCTGATGATTCTTCCCGTTTGCATTCCGCTGGAAAGGCTTGAGCGCGTGCTTCGCGCCATGCGGACCGACCCCGGCCTGACGCCCGCCGAGTTCGCGCCGGAAAGGGTGTCCGGGAATGTCGACTCCCGGACCGAATCCGGCCTACAGGGACTCCAGCAGGGAGGTCAGGGTGTTGCCTTGCGCCTCGTAGGTGGCGAGCAGCGAGTCAAGGGCCGCGTATTTTCGTTGCAGTGAGGTCTCCAGGGCGTCCAGCCTTTTCTCTTCATTGTATATCTGGTTGTCCAGGCCGGTGACGTTTTCCTCGTAGTGCTCGATGAGGATGGTCAGGGAGCCGGTTTCCGCGTTGGTCACGGCGTCCAGCGAGTCGGAGAGTTCCCCGATCTTGCCCTGCTTGACCCTGCACGTTCCTTCGTAATCGCCGTCCGCGCTCGCTGTCACGGACAGGTAGAGGCCCTTCGCGATTCCGCCGGAGGCGAGAATGGTCCAGCCGTCCACCTCGGCCTCTTCGCCGTCCACCCGGGCGGAAACCAGTTCGCCGCCGGAGATCGTGTACTCCACGCCGTGCTCCCCGGCCCCGGTCACGCCGTCGATGACCGAGATGACCTGCAATCCCTCGCTGTCCGATTCACCCTGGGCACGGGCCGAGAACAGGGAGGCCACGGCTTCGGCGTCCTTGTCCAGGGCGTCCTCCAGGTCGTCCTCGTCCAGGATGAGCTGCCCGTAGGTGTCCGAATCCTCGTCCGTATCAGTGCTGAAGCCGATTTGCGACAAGGCGGTGTAGTAGTCGCCGCCCCCGTCCTCGGACCAGGTCTTGAACCCCTGGGCCGCCGACGAGACGATGGATTTGATGTTGTTGTAGACGATGTCCAGTGCATAGCTGTCCACGGTGTAGGTCTCCTCGTCGGAGTCCTCTTCGGCGGTAACGCGGCCCGTGAGAATCTGGATATCCTCGATGATGGCGTTGAGCGATTCCTGGAACTCGACAATGGCGTCGTACATGCCGTCGGTGTCGTAGCCCACCGAGACCTGAAGCGTGTCGCCGTCCGTGGCGTCCTTGAGCTCGAAGGTCAGGCCGTCCACCACATCGTCGATGGAGTTGGAGGCCCGTTCGATCCAGTCGTCTTCGCCCGGCGGGAATCCGTCCACCTTGATCTGCGAGTCCTGCCCGGCCTGGGTGTTGACGAATTCTCCCGCGTTCATTCCGGTCAGGGAGCCCGTATCGGCGATGGCGATGACGTTGTCGTCGCCCACATCGCAGCTCTTGAGCATGAGATAACGAGTGTCGCCGTCGTCCATGACCGAGGCCTCGAACTTGTCGCGCGCGTCCACCGAGCCGTTGATGGCCGAGACCAGCCCGTCCAGGGTGGTGCCGGAAGCCACGTCGATGGTGATGTCCTCCCCGCCGAAGCTCACGGTCAGGGAGGTCGCCTCGTCGGCGACCACGTCGTCTTCGGATTCGTAGCCCGCACCCATGCTCACCCAGACGTCGTTCAGGGCGAGCTGGTTGACCTCGATGGTGTGGATGCCTGCATCGGCGTCGCCGTCGGCCTCGACTTCAACTTCCTCGCTGCTGACGCTCGCGGTCATGGAATAGAACTCGTCCGGCTCGTCCATGTCGTCCAGGAGCGTGTTGAAGTCGTCGATCTTGTCCGAAAGCTGCTCCATCAGGTCGATGACGTATTCATACTCGTCCTTCCTGTCCTGGTATTCTTCAAGCTGGAAGCTCTCGGAGTCGACGATCGCGTCGATGATCTCGGAAAAGTCCGTGCCGTTGCCGAGCCCCGAAAAGGACACGTCGCCCGAGGTGGTGATCGGCTCGTATGTCTCGACCGTGCTGGAGAGGGATGAGATGTAACCCATGGCGGCCTCCTAGATGTAGTCGAGCAGGGACATGCTCATGATGCTGGACGAGGTCGAAAGGACCGCTTCGTACACGTAGTTGGCCTGTTCCAGCTCGACCACGAGCTGGGTGGCGTCGGCGTCCTCCTCGCGGCTGATGGAGTTGGCGGCCAGCTCCTTGATCAGCGAGAGCGACGTCTGCGTGTAGGTCACCTTGTTCTCCCGCGCTCCGATGTCCGCCGCGCCCGTCTCCACGGTCTCGTGGCACTCGCCGAGGACCTCCAGGCAGCGCGCCGCGCCCTCGTGGTCGCCATTCTCCATGAAGACGATGCAGTCGGACAGGGTCTCGAACAGGTTGGGGGAATCGAAGGGCAGGCCCGTGGAGTCGTCCACGCCGCCGAAAATGTCGCTGCCCACCGTGTTCATGTCTTCGGAGGTGCTCTCGGAAACGGCCACGGACATGGCCTTTGCGCTGCCGGTGTAGACGCACGCCTCGCGCAGATGGAAGAGGGAACCGCCGCCGTCGCCGTCCGCGGCGGTTACGGCCGTGCCCGCCGCCAATTCAATTTGGGCGTCGCCCAGGTCCAGGACCGTGTCTCCCGCCGCCAGGGCGGCCTGGGTCCAGGTTTCGCCGCCGTCCGTGGAATATTCGTAGTCCAGACCGTCCGTTCCCACGGTTCCGTCCGATGTGAAGCGCACGGCCACGGTCTCGTCCACCTCGCCGGACAGGGACACGAAGTCCGCGCTGTCCAGGGAGTCGTTGGACAGGGTCACGCCCAGCCCCATCTCGTAGGCGTTGTCGCCGATGTCGTCGCCCGCGAAGACCGAGTCCGAGCCCATTTCGGTGTTGGCCATGGCGTACAGCGCGTCGAGGTATCCCTCCATTTCCAGGGCCATCATCTTGAGCTCGTCGTCGGTGTAGGTCTCGGTGGAGGCCTGCTCGCACAGCTCCATGGCCGCGGCGATGGTCTCGCTGGCCGTGGACAGGACCTGGTCGGCGGCGCCGAGGTAGTCCAGGGCGGTCCCGCAGTTGTCTATGTAGCCGCTCAGGGAGGACTCGTAGGCGGAAAGCTCCACCACCTTGCCCATTCCAGCGGGATCGTCCGACGGGCTGTTGATCCGCTTCTGGCTGGCGTTCATCATCGTGAGCTTGCTCACGTCGTTGAGGGCCGAGTTCATCTGGTTGAGGGAAAGCGAAAATATCTGTGCCGTGCTGATGCGCATGATAGCCTCCTGCGGATCAGACCAGGTCGAGGACGGTGTCCATCATTTGCCTGGTCACGCTGATTATCTGTGCGGCGGCCTCGTAGGCCTGCTGGTATTTGGTCAGTTCGATGAGCTCTTCATCCACGTTGACCTCGCTGGTGGCGGACTGCTGCTCGTAGAGGTAGCTCACGGAGGTCTGCGCGTAGGTTTGCTGCAATTCGGCGGCGGACGCCGCCGAGCCCGCGTTCGCCGTCAGGGTCGCCACGGCCGAGGCGAGGCTGGTTTGCAGGCCGCCCACGGAAAGGGTCGTCTCGTACAGGGTGGCCAGAGAGGAGGCCGTTTCGTTGGAGCCCGAGGCCACCAGACCGTCTTCTCCCACCGAGCCGCTGTTGATGTGCGCGGGGTCGGTGGACGCGTAGCTGTTGATGGCGATGGTCGAGGCGTCGGTGCCGGTGAAGAAGGTGTTCAGCCCGAGGGCGGCGGCCAGGTTCGAGGAGTCCCCGGCGATCTCGAATTCCATGTCCGCGCCCGCCGTGAGCTGGAGCCGTCCGTCCGAGACCGTTGCGGTCAGCTCCCCGCCGAAGGCGGCGTTGATGTCCGCGGCCAGATCATCCAGGGAATCCGTGCCCGGGTCGACGGACAGGATCGAGGTTGTCGATACGTTGCCGTCGGCGTCGTAGGTGGTCAGGGACAGCTCGCCTGTTTCGACGGCGTCCGCAAAGGGCAGGCCGCTGTCGCCGAGGGGGGCCGAGGCGTCGTCCACGGCGTAGCTGCCCGTGAGGGATGTGTGGTGGGTCAGCCCCGCGCCCGAGGCATGGATTTCGTTGACCTCCCGGATGAGGGCTTCGGCCATGTCGTCCAGGCCGTCCAGGGTGGGGGTGACCGTGTCGTCGCGGGTCAGGAACAGCCCGGCCAGGCTTCCGCCGGAAGTCCGGCCCGAAACCATGTTTCCGGCGTCGTCCGTAAGCGGTGTGATGTTGACCGAATCCCCGTCGCCGGACTGCCAGTAGAGGCCGGATTTGGCCACGACGGTGTACCTGTCGCCCACGGCGTGTTCTCCGGTCCCGTCCTCGAACCAGATGGACACCCCATCGATCTCCGCCGGGTCGTCCGCACTACCCGAGGTGTAGAGGATGATGTCTCCGTCGTCGTCGGTCTTCCAGGTCGCGCCGCCGTCGGTGGACACCTTGAACTGCGCCGCGCCATCCGCCCCCTGGGAGACGAATTCCATGAGCAGCTCTTCGCTTGAGGAGCCCGAATAGCTCAGGCTGCCGTCGTAGTCCGAACCGCGCACCGGGGATTCGGAAACCCTTGCCTCCTGGTATGCCAGGCTGTGTGTTTCGCTTCCGTCCACGAGACTGTACCCCTCCCCGGTCAGGATGGTGACCGTGTTGTCGGATTTGTAGAGGACCTCCACGCCGATGAGCGAATCGAGCTCCCGGATCTTTTGGTCCCGGTCGGACACGGCCTGGTTGTCGTCTGGGTTTGCCGCGATGGCCGCGTTGAGTTCGGCCAGGTCCTCGATGAGTCCGTTGGCCTCGTTCACCTGGTCCCGGATGTCGCCGTTGATGGCGTCCGTCATGGAGGTCAGGCTCGCGGCGGTGGATTGGAAGGCGTAGACCAGGGTTTCGGCCTGGCCGAGCAGGGCCGCACGGGCGGATGTGGAGTTCGGGTCGGTGACCAGCTCGTTCCAGCCGTCGAAGAACTCCTCCAGGACGTCGCTGATGCCGCCTTCGGATTGGTTCAGCAGGGAGTCCAGCCCGTCCAGGTAGTCCAGGGCGCTGGTCTGGGCGGCCAGGTCGGCCAGGGCGTCCAGGTATTGGTTCTCCACGAACTTGTCCCACTCGGACTGGATGGCCGTGATGTCCGCCCCGGTGCCGACGGTGATGCCGTTGATCGTGATGGAGCCGCTGGTGTCGTAAACCGCCGTGGTGCGCTGGTAGCCTGTGGTGTCCGCGTTGGCGATGTTGTTGGACGCGTTGTTGACGGACACCTGCGCGTTTTGCAGCGCGGACTTCCCTATGCTGTAGAGGTTGTTGATCATCCTGCCCTCCGGTGGTTCCCGCCGTTAGCGCTTCAGGTTGATGGCCGTGGACAGCAGGGTGTCCGCCGTGGTGATGATCTTGGAGTTGGCCTGGTAGGCCGCCTGAATGATAATCAGGTTGGTCAGCTCGGTGGCCGTGTCCACGTTGGACTGCTCCAGGGAGTTGGAGGCCAGGGTGCCGAATCCGGCCGAGCCGGGTGTTCCGATGAGCGCCTGCCCGGATTCCGTGGTGGCCGAGAAGAGGTTCCCGCCCTCGGAATAAAGCCCCTGGGTGTTGGTGAAGTCGGCCAGGGCGAAGGTGTACAGCTCCTGGCTCTGTCCGTTGGTGTAGCTTCCTTCGAGAATGCCGTTCTCGCTGATGGTGATGTCCGTCAGCTCGCCGGGCGCGTACCCGTCCTGGGTCAGGGTGTAGGTGGCCGAGCTGGACGTGGTGCTGGTGGTGGCCCGGGTGGACAGGACCCCGGTGTTGAACGCGGGCAGTTCGTCCGGGGTGGTGGCGGCCGTGAAGTCGTCCAGGGAGTCGATTCCCCCGGAGACATCCCAGCCCGTGCCGGTGGCGAAGTCCGCGTTGGATATGCCGAAATCGAGCGAAATGACCTGGTTGTCCTCCGCTCCCGTGAAGTTGACCCCGAACATGGGCAGGCCGTTGTCGTCGAACTCGGCCAGAAGCCAGTTTTCGGCAGCCAGAGGATCGGTGGTGTCCGTGGGGGTGTCAGACAGGGTGAATGCGGTCATGGATTGCAGGTCGCCCGAGGTCGAGAAGGTCAGGGTGCCGGTGACGAGCATTCCCGCGCCGCTGGTGTCGCCCATGTCCGTGCCGGCGAAGTCGCGCATGTCCTCTTCCGCGTCGCAGCAGACCGTGTATTCCCAGACGATGGAGCCGTCGTCGGTCTCCACCGGGTCGTAATACGTGGTCAGGTCGTGGGACGCGCCGTTCTCGTCAAAGACCGTGATGGTCGTCTGATAGGCGTAGCGCGAGTCGTCCAGGGCGGGATCGGACGTGCCGTCGTATATCTCGAACAGGGAGGCGTACGGGTTGGTCGAGGAGGCGGTGTTGTCCTGCTCGGTGGAGTCCAGGTTGACCTGCATGGCGACTTCGCCCGTGGCCTGGGGCGGGGATTGGGAGTTGTCCAGCCGGATGTCCACCAGGCCGCCGGTGATGGAGTTGTCCTCGGTCTCCCAGCCCTGGACCCGGTTGCCGTGGGAGTCCACCAGGTAGCCGTTGGTGTCGAAGGTGAATCCGCCGTCGCGGGTGTAGTAGGTGTTGTCCGTGTCCGGGTCGACCACGATGTAGAAGCCGTCGCCGTTGATGGCCACGTCCGTGACCGTGTTGGTGGACTCGTAGGCTCCCTGCGAGAAGTCCGTGGTCAGGGAGGAGGTGGTCACGCCGTTGCCGACCTGGCCGATGCTGCCCCCGGCGTAGACTGTGGAGTAGAAGACGTCCTCGAAGGAGATGGCCACGGATTTGTATCCCGTGGTCGTCGAGTTGGCGAGGTTGTTGCTGACCACGGAGGTCGCCTGGCTCTGGGCCTGAAGCCCGGAAATGCCGGTGTACATGGATCCGCTGATGCTCATGATGCGCTCCTTGAAATAACGGTCTGGTTACTGGGTGGCGTAAGTCACGTCGGCCAGGTTCACGGTCCGGCCGTCTTCGAGGGTCAGGACGACGCCGTCGTCGGTGGTGCTCACGCCGGTCACGGTGCCGGTGGTCGTGGAGGTGCACCCGAGCTTGTCGCCGTCGGCGTCGTAGGCCTTGGCCACGGCGTAGTAGACGCCGTCACTCACCTCGTCGCCGTCGTAGTCGGTGCCGTCCCAGGTGAAGGACACGGTGCCGCTTCCGATGTCGGTGAAGGTCTGCGTGTCGACGATGGTTCCGTTGGAGTCGTAGATGTTTACGGCCAGCTCGGCCGCGTCGTCGTCGAGGGTGAGATAGAGGGTGGAGACGTCGTCTCCGTCCTTGCTGACGGCGTACCCTTCGGCCTCCACCTGCTTGCCGATGTAGTCCAGGCCGCTGACGGCTCCGAGTGAGACGATGCTGTCGGTCAGGGCGTCCATCTTGTCGTTCATGTCGGTCAGTTGCTCCAGTTGGGAGTACTGCGTCATCTGGTCGACCATCTGGGTGTTGTCCACGGGTTCGGTGGGGTCCTGGTGCTCAAGCTCGGCGCACAGCAGGGTGATGAAATCGTCCGAGGTCAGCGACGTGGAGCTTGTTGCGGCGGTCGACACCGTGGTCGACGACGCGAGCAGGGACTCGTAATAGCTGGTGGTGTCGATGCTCATGAGGCTTTCCTCCTCTCGGAAAGGCGAGGTCCGTCGGTTTCCGTTAAGGGCGCGGACGCGCCGTAGTGGATGCGGAGCCTGTTCAGGGCCTGGGATTTGATGCTGCGGACCGTGCGCGAGGTGATGCCGAGCTTCCGGGCGATCTCGCAGGCGATCAGCCCTTCCTTGAAGTAAAGGGTCACGACCTCGGCCTGCCGGTCGGTCAGCACGCCCGCGGGCAGGCTGAACAGTGTGGTGTCGAGCCCGCCTTCGGAGTTGTGCGGGTAAGCGTCGGTGAGCACGGCCTCCATCCAGCGCAGCTTTTTCCTGTAGTAGTCGATGGCGGTGGTGCGGCAGATGATGTTGAGCCAGGTGATGAAGGAGCTTTTCTCGGCGTTGTAGCGCGAGATGTAATCGTTCTTGAATATTTTCAGCGCGATTTCCTGGTATATGTCATCTATTTCCGAACCGTGGAGATTGATGTTCCTGGACTTCACGAAGTTTATGATGAGCTTGTATATGAGTCTGGAATGTTCCTTGAACAGGCTCTCATATGATATCTCATCATATCGCTTTTTGATTTCCATTATTGTGCTGCTCATTTCGAACCTCCTGCATCGATTTGAGCAATGCAGGTGCCGATCAACATCAAGAGTGCGTAAAGTCCTGTTGAGTTTTGTTTGATCGACGTTTGCGAAAGATAAAGACGCGCTGCCGGGCATCGCGTTTCGCATGAGAAAATGAAGAAAAAATAAGGTGAAAAAGGGCGGGGAAAGGGTGCGCGGCCGCTCTGGGCCGGGTGGGGAGGGATGTGGGGATTTTTTTTCCTTCTCATGCGGAAAAGGTGCAACCGTCCGGGGCGTTCGAACGATACAGCCATTGAGGGCCGGTCCCTTGCCGGGACCGGCCCTCGGTTGGAGAAGGTGCGGACTAGCCGCCGATGAGCGACAGGGCCATCTGCGGGAGCGAGTTGGCCTGCGAGAGCATCGCCACGGCAGATTGGGTAATGATCTGCTGCTTGGTGTACTCGGTCATCTCTGTGGCCACGTCCACATCGGAGATGCGGGACTCCGAGGCCTGGAGGTTCTCGGCCTGGATTTCCAGGTTGGAGATGGTCGCGGACAGCCTGTTCTGCATGGCGCCGAGGTTGGCGCGAACGTTGTCCTTGGACACGATGGCCGTGTTCAGGGCGTCGAGTGCGCTCTGGGCCGCGGCCTGGGTGGATACCACCGAGCCCGCCTTGTCCGTGCCCGCTGCCAGTCCAACGCCCAGGGCAGAGGCGGTGCAGTTGCCGATGGTCACGTCATACTTGTCCTCGGCGGCGTCGTTGCCCGTGCCGAAGTGGATGGTGATGCCGTCGGCGGAGAGGTTGCCGTTGAGCAGGTAGATACCGTTGAAGTCCGTGGCGTTGGCGATTCGGGTGATTTCCGAGGCCATGGCCTGGTATTCCGAGTCGATGATGAGCCGTTGGGCGTCGGTGTAGGTGCCGGTGGCGGCCTGCTCGGCCAGTTCCTTCATGCGGATGAGCTTTTCGTCGATGACGGAAAGCGCGCCGTCAGCGGTCTGAATCATGGAGATGCCGTCGTTGGCGTTCCTGACTCCCTGGTTGAGGGTGGTGATGTCCGAGCGCATCAGTTCGCGCACGGCCAGCCCGGCCGCATCGTCGGCCGAGGAGTTGACGCGCAGACCGGAAGAGAGCCGTTCCGTGGATGTGCCCAGCGCGTTGTAGGCGCTGTTCAGGTTCCGGGATGCGGCATTGGCCATAAGGTTGTTGTTTACTACGAGAGACATGATTTCCTCCTTGAATGGTTATGCTTCCATGCATTTTCTCCGTCCCGATGATCGGAGAACCAAATTCTCCCCATATATACGGATGCAATGTGGGGCGGCGTTCATGGAGGAAAAATGTGCCGGGGCTGTATGGGGGCGGAGCATTATCGTTTTCTGAATGCTGCGCTGATGTTTGTTGAGCTTCTTAATATTAATTGAGCTTGGGTTAATATCATAATTTGTTCTGAATCTTTATGATGTATTCAAAAGGAGTGTGCGGATGAAAGACCTTTTGCTGATCGACGACGACCCCGAACTGGCGGAGCTGCTGAAGTCCTATCTCGGCGGCGAAGGGCTCGGCCTGGATGCGGCCGCCACCGGAAGCGAGGGTCTGGAAATGGCCCATAAAGGAGATTACGGGCTGGTGATCCTGGACGTGATGCTCCCCGACACCAGTGGATTCAACGTGCTGACCCGCTTGCGCGCGGGGTCCCCGGTGCCGGTCATCATGCTCACCGGACGGGGCGAGGAGATAGATCGGGTGGTCGGCCTGGAAATGGGCGCCGACGACTACGTTTCCAAGCCGTTCCAATTGCGCGAACTGCTGGCCCGCATCCGCGCCGTGCTGCGCCGCTACGGCAGCGGCCACGAGGAGGAGGTCCGGACGGCGGCGGTGAAGCCCAAGCCGGGTATCGGCATCGGCGACGTCCTCCTGGACCGCAATGCCCGGAGCATGGCCGTGAACGGCGCGCCCGTGCATCTGACCTCCACGGAATTCGACATCCTGGAGATGCTCGCCCTGAACATGGGCAACGTGGTGGAGCGGGCCAGCCTCATGGAAAAGGCGCTCGGCCGTGGCGAGGATTTCGACGATTACGTGCTCAACGTGCACATGAGCAACCTGCGCAAGAAGCTCGACCGTCACGTCAGCATCAAGACCATCCGCGGCAGGGGCTATCTCCTGGCCGTCCCCCGGGAAGGGGCCGCGTAGATGGGAGCGGACCTGTGGCGGCCGGTTGTTCTGGGCATACTGATTCAGTTTCTTTTGGCGGTCCCGGCCCTGGCCGATGACGACCTGTCCGGCCTCGGGCTGGAGGAGCTCATGGAGGTTGAGGTGGTCAGCGCCACCCGCCGCACCGAGCCCCTGTCGCGGATTCCGGCCGCGGTCACGGTCCTGACCGAGGAGGACATCTTTCGGTCCGGGGCCTCCAACGTGCCCGAGGCCCTTCAGCTCGTGCCCGGCGTGCATGTGGCCCAGATGAACACGGACCGCTGGGCCGTGGGCATCCGGGGATTCAACGGGCTTCTGAGCAACAAGCATCTGGTCCTGGTGGACGGAAGGCCGGTGACTTCGCCGGTCATGACCGGTGTGCAGTGGGACAACATCGTGCCCATCAGCCTTATCAAGCGCATCGAGGTGGTGCGCGGCACCCGCACCAGCCTGTGGGGCGCGGAATCCTTCACCGGGGTCATCAACATCATCACCAAGAGCGCGTTCGAGGCGCTGGGCGGACAGTCCGTGACCACGGCGGGCACCCGGGGCGCGGGGCAGACCGTGCGCTACGGGCGGATGACCGGCGAGAATTCGGCCTTCATGGCCTACGGCACCGCCCAATACCTGAACGGCGACTGGCTGAGCGGCAGGAACCGGGGGCAGGACGGCCACGAGTGGTCCAAGTTCCAGAGCGGCCTGCGGGCGGACTGGGAGAACGCCTTCACCGACGCCCTGTCCCTGCAATGCGATCTGGTTCGTTCCAAGACCGAGGAGGACGGTCCCATCGGTCCACCGCCCGGCGGGCGGGAGACCCGTTCGCGAACGGACGTCAACGGCTACGCCCAGTTCGTCTGGGACCGGGCGACCGGCCTGGACTCGAACCTGCGCTTCAGGACTTCCTTCACCCGCGACACCGCCATGCTCGCCGATCTCGAAGGCGGGGCGAACGTCCTGGACGCGGAGCTGACCTCGGCCATGGAGCGGATGGGCCGCCACTACCTGACCTGGGGCGTGGGCACCCAGTATTTCTGGGACGACGTGCACGACGGCGACACCCCGGACATCGACCGGGAGCGTATCTACACCTGGACCGGGACCGGATTCATCCGCGACCGCATCACCCTGCTGCCGGACAGCCTCTATTTCGTGGCCGGGCTGAAGGCGGACGTGCTCGACGAGTCCAGCGTCGAATTGCAGCCGACGCTTCGCCTGCTGCATACCCGGGGCGACGCCGAGTATTGGCTGGCCGTGTCGCGCGGGGTGCGGGCGGATACCCGTTACCAGCGTCGCGGCACCTACAGGATTCGTGTGGGGGAACGGGAATATCAGGTCCAGGCGCCCGACGACCTCAAGTCCGAGAAGCTCGTTTCCTACGAGGCAGGATTCCGCCAGGCTTTGACCCCGGACGTCCGGTTCGATCTTTCCCTTTACGTCAACGATTATTCCGAGCTGCTCATGCTCGAACTGGACGACGCCACCGGCACGGCCACGGTGAGCAATTCCCTCAAGGGCACGGCCTACGGGCTTGAGGCCATGATCGAATGGGCCGTCAACGACTGGCTGACCCTGAAGCCGTCGGCCAGCCTTATCTATCAGAACATCTACAACCTGGAATCCGGCCCGGTGGGCGACTCCATGCCCGAGGAGGGGATGGGCAGCGAGATGAAGCTGCAAATCCTTGCCAAGCCGTTCAAGGGCGTGGGACTGGATCTCTTCCTGGGATACATCGACAGCCCGGATCAGCGTCATCTGCCCGCCTATTTCAGCCTGGACGCGCACGCCTCCTGGCGCGTTTCCGACACGCTCCTGCTCGAAGTCATCGGCCGGAACCTGAGTGGTTCCAACGAGCAGTTCTCCGACCTCGCGGTGGGGCCGAGCGTGGACTGCCGGGTGACCTGGGATTTCTGATGGGCGTGTTGCGGCCGATCTTCCTCTCCGTACTCGTCTGGGCGCTTTTGGTCTCGCCGTACCAGGCGTCCGGCGGAACCCGCCTGACCGCCGAGCCGGATCAGTTGCGCGCGCTCTACGTGCAGCGGTTGGTCAAATACGTGACCTGGCCCCGGGACGCGGGGCCTGCCCCGGGAGAGCCCTTTGTGGTCGCCGCCACGGACCCGGCACGGCTGCGCCCCTATTTCCCGGATTCGGACGAGGTCGGCGACGGTCCCCGCTTCCGGCTGGTCCAGTGGCCCGCCGAGTGCCATGTCCTGGTCCTGGCCGGTGCGTCCCGGCGCGAGGGCGCGGCCATTCTCAGGCGGGTGGCGGACCTGCCCGTGCTGACCATCACCCAGGACCCCGAGGGGCCGGAGCAGGGCGCGATCATCAATTTCTACATGCAGGGGGGCAGGCTCAAGCTGGAGGTGAATCCCGACGCGGCCGGACGCGCGGGGCTGGCCGTCAGTTCGCGGCTCATGCAGTTGGCCCGCATCCATCGGGGAGGCGCGGATGAGTGACGCCAAAGTGACCCCTTTGGGCCGGAAGATCGCGGCGGCCATTCTCGGGACCACCCTGATGGCCCTGGGGTTGAGCTTTTTCCTCAACGCCATTCCCCTGGTTCATGCCTACCGCCAGGAGGGCGCGGACAAGGCTCGCACACTGGCCGGACTTATGGCCGCGTCCCTGGCCGCGCCGGTTGACTTCGACGACCCCGAGGCCGCGTCCGAGAACCTGCGGACGCTGTCGCTCACGCCCGACGTGCTGGGCGCGGCGGTTTATCTCGCCGACGGTTCGACGTTCGCCGCCTGGGGCGAGCCTCCCGCTCCCGACACCCCGCCCGAGGCTGGCGTGCACGCGGCCCTGTCCTCCCTGACCGTGGTTTCGCCCATCCCGTCAAGCCGCGCCGGGTGCGTGGTCGCCCTGGATGTTTCCCTGGCCGGGCAGTGGGGACTGCTCAAGTCCTATCTCGTTAGCGGGGCGCTTATTCTGCTCGGCGTGTTCGTCTTTTGCTTCAAGCTGGCTGGGACGTTCAGGCGCAAGCTGGGCGATCCCCTGCGCGAGCTGACCGAGGCGGTCGACGCCATTTCGGCCAGCCGGGACTATTCGCGCCGGGTGGACTACGCCAGCAACGACGAATTGGGCGTGCTCGTGGCCGAGTTCAACGCCATGCTTGAACGCATCCAGGACCGCGACGCCCGCCTGAACCGGCACCGCGAGATGCTTGAGCAGCGGGTGGAGGAGCGCACCCTTCAGCTCAAGGTCAAGCAGTTGGAGCTGCTCAGGAACAATCGCCAGCTTCACAGCGAAATCCAGCGGCGCGGCCAGGCCGAGATGATCCGCGAAGAGGTGGAGCGCATCAACCGCCATGACCTCAAGTCGGGCCTGAGCCTGGTCATCGGCTATCCTGAGTTGTTGCTGCAACAGGGCGAACTGAACCCGGAACAGGTCAAGCTCATCAAACGAATCCGGGCTGCCGGATACCGGATGCTCGACATGATCCGCAATCATCTGGACATGTTCAAGATGGAGAAGGGCGTCTACGCCCTCAACCGGCTGCCCACCGATCTGGTCGAGACCCTGTGCGACCTCGAAGAGGAACTCGCCCCGCAGCTCAACAGCTCCGGCGTACGGCTGACCATCCGCCTCGACGGACAAGACGTGGTCGGCGACGAGACCTTCACCGTGTCCGGCGAGGGGCCGCTTTTGCGGACCATGTGCCGCAATCTCGTCCAGAACGCCATCGAGGCGTCCGGCCCGGGCGACGAAGTGACGGTCTCCCTGGAACGGGGCGAACGTCCGACCCTGACCGTGGCCAATCCAGCGGCCGTGCCCGGGGAAATCCGGGAACGGTTCTTCGAGAAATACGTGACCTTCGGCAAGGAAAACGGCACCGGCCTCGGCACCTACTTCGCCGCGCTCATCGCCCGCACCCACGGCGCGGACATCATCATGAACACCGGCGAGCGGACCGGCACCACCCTCCGCATCGCCTTCCGCCGTCTGGCGGACCGTTGATCCAAGGGTTTCCCAGACTTTTCCGGCTGTCTTCGGAAGGAAAGGAAAAGGGCCGCCGGTTGTATGCCGGCGGCCCTTTGGCGTGTTCTATTCGGTCGGATGCAGTTCGGGGTTGAGGTCGCTTCCGCGCTGGATGACCTGCGGGTTCCACTCGTACCCCTTGAACCGCTGGCGGAAGAAGAGGGAGTAGAGGACCGGGCAGAGGACCAGGGTGAGGACCGTGGCGACCGTCAGGCCGGACATGATGAGGTTGGCCATGGGACGCCACATCTCGCCGCCCTGGAGGGAGAGCGGGACCATGCCGATGATGGTCGTGGTGGCGGTCATGATGATGGGCCGGGCGCGCTCCAGGGAGGAGAGCACGATGGCGTCGGCCATATCCAGCCCCCGGCCGCGTTGTATCTCGATGCGGTCGATGAGCATGATGGCGTTGTTCACGATGATGCCGAGCAGGGAGATCATGCCGAGCATGGGCATGAATCCGAAGGGCGAGTTGGTGGCCAACATGCCCGTGCTGATGCCGATGAGCATGGGCGGCAGGGTGAGCAGGATTATCAGCGGGCGGCGGATGGAGTTGAACTGGAAGATCAGCACCAGCACGAGCAGCCCCATGGCGAGGGGCATGTTGGCGTTGATGGCCGCCTGGGCCTCCGCGCTTTCCTCGAATTCGCCGCCGTATTCCACGGTGTAGCCGAGGGGCCAGTCCTCCTTGTCCATGAGCTGCCGTACCGCCGGGCGGACCTTGTTCAGGATGGACAGGGCGAAATAGCCGTCGGCCACGTCCGCCTTGATGGTCATGGTCCGGCCCTGGTCGCGGCGGCGGATGTCCGAGGGCTGCCAGTCCAGATGGGTGCTGGCCACCTGGGACAGGGGCACGCTCGCGCCGGTGTCGTAGGAGTAGACGTTCAGGCTGTCGATCTTGTCCAGGCGGTTGCGGAATCCCTTGTCGTTGCGGAGCAGGATGGGGATGATGGTGTCGCCCTCGCGGTAGTTGGAGGCGGTCAGCCCGGACATGGCGGCCTGGAGGGAGACGGCCACATCGAAGCTCGACAGTCCGGCCTCGCGGGCCTTGTCCTGGTCCACCTTGACGATCATCTTCTTGGTCCACTGGCCCCAGTCGTCCCAGACGCGGGTGACGCCTTCCTGCTCTTCCACGATGGGCAGGATCTCGTCTCGCAGGGCGTAGAGGGTCTTGATGTCCGGCCCGGACAGGCGGATTTGCAGCTTGGCTCCCACGGGCGGGCCGTTCATGAGCTTGTTCAGGCTGTAGTCGGCGTCGGGGAAGCCCTTTTCCAAAGCCTGGCGGGTGCGCTTGATGACCTGGTCCACGCCCTCCACGGACTTGGTGTTGACCACGAAGGTGGCCAGGTTGTCGTTCTTCTGCTCGATGTTGAGCGGAAGATACCAGCGGGGGCCGCCGTGGCCCACGAACACGCCTACGCTGACCACGCCCTCGTCGGCGAGGAGGATTTTCTCCAGCCGCTCCGTGCGCCGTTCCGTGGCGGTGATGTCCGTGCCGTAGGGCTGCCAGAAGTCGATGGTGAACTGGGCGCGTTCGTTGGGCGGGAAGAATATCTTGGGCACGTACCGGAAGGCCCATCCCGAGACCGCGCAGCCGACGAGGATCAGGGCCAGGAACACGGTCCGATGGCGCAGGCTCCACAGAAGCAGTCCGCGGTAGCCCCGGTACAGCCTGCTCGAAAAGGTCTGGACGGCCTGCTTGGGCTTGAGCAGGTAGTAGCACATCATGGGTACCATGGACATGGCCAGTCCCCAGGAACAGGCCAGGGTCAGGGAGACCACGATGAACAGGGAGGTGCAGAACTCGCCCACCGGGTGGGTGGTGGCCAGGGGGATGGGCAGGAAGGCGAAAACCGTGGTCAGGGATGCGGCCAGCAGCGGCATCCACAGTTCGCTCACCGCGCCGGTGGCGGCCTTGAGCCGGTCCTCGCCCGAGGCGAGCCGGACCAGGATGGCCTCGGACACGACCACGCCGTTGTCCACCAGGATGCCCAGCGAGATAATCAGCGAGGCGATGGAGATGCGTTGCAGGCCCACATTGAGGTAGGGCAGGAGCGCGATGCATCCGAGCATGGCCATGGGCACCAGGGAACCGGCGATGACGCCTGTGCGCAGACCGGCGAAAAGCAGGATGATGACCACCACGAAGACGAACGACTCGATCAGGTTCATCATGAAGTCGCTGATGGCCTTGTTCACGTAGTCGGGCTGGAAGACCAGCACGTCGGCGTCGAGCCCCACGTACATGTCGGCCCTGAGCTCGTCGAGCCGCTTGGCGACCCTTTCGCCCAGTTCGGTAATGTTGCCTCCGTCGGCCATGGACACGGCGAGCATGAGGCATGGCTTGCCGTTGTAGCGGGTCAGGGTGGACGGCGGATCGGAGAAGCCGCGCGAGATGTCGGCCACGTCGGCCAGGCGGACCGAGGTTTTCTTGCCCGGCGGACGGATGGCCAGGGAGTAGATGTCTTCCACGCCCTTGAATTCGCCCGTGGGCTCGATGACGATGCGCTCCGGCCCGACCATGCTCGAACCGCTGGGTTGGAGGGTGTTCTGGCTGTCGATCATCTTGGCCAGGGCGAACGGGCTGATTCCGGCGGCGGCCATGCGCGAGTTGGTGAAGTCCACGAAGATGCGTTCGTCCTGCTCGCCCCATCGCTCGACCTTGCCCACGCCCTTGATCCTCAGCAGTTCGTCGCGCAGGTCGTCGGCCGCGTCCTTGAGCTCGCGGTAGGAGAACCCGTCGCCCGTGAGCGCGATGACGATGCCGTACACGTCGCCGAACTCGTCGTTGACCTGCGGGGTCATCGCCTCGGCGGGCAGGTCCGGTTTGGCGTCGTCCACCTTGTTGCGCAGCTTCTGCCAGTAGGGCTGCATGTCCATGATGGTGTCCTCGAACTCCACCTCGATGATGGACAGGGCGGACATGGACTGCGACTTGACGGTCTTGACCCCGTCGATCTCGCGGATCTTCTCTTCCAGCTTGTCGGTGACCAGCTCCTCCACCCGCTGGGGCGAGGCGCCGGGGAAGACCGTGGAGATGACGCCGGTGCGGATGGTGAAGTCCGGGTCCTCGCTCTTCGGGATGGAGAAGAAGGTCATCACCCCGCTCACCGCGATGAGCAGGAAGAGGACGATGGCGGTGCGGTTGTTGGTGATGCACCATTTGGCCAGATTCATGGTCAGCCCTCCGCTCCGTTGCCGATGAGGCGAACCTTGCGGCCTTCCTCCAGGCTGTGCACGCCCCGGATGACCACCACGTCGCCCTCGTTCAGCCCGTCGAGAATCTCAAGACCGGCCGGGGTGAGCTGGCCCACGGTGACGTCGCGCCGGGTCACGGAGGACGTGTCTGGGTTCACCACCCAGACCGCGTGCGCGCCGTCCGGCTCGCCGACCACGGCCACGGGCGGCAGGTAGAAGGCTTCGCCCGCCCGGCCGAGGTTGGTGAAATTCACATGGCCGGACATGCCGCTGCGGACCTGTCCGCCGTTGTTTTTCAGATAGACCTTGACCGGATAGGTGGAGCCCGAACCGGATTCCACGCCGATCTCGTGGACCGCGCCCTTAAGGACCTTTCCGGGCAGGGCGTCGAAGACCACGGACACCTGGTCCCCTTCCTTCACCCGGGCGATGAGCGTGTCGGGCACGCTGATGTACATCTTCATCTGGCGGCCCGCGTTGTAGGTGGCGATGGACTGGCCTGCGGCCACGTTCTGGTGGAGGTCCGCCTCCACCTCGCCGATCCAGCCGTCGAAGGGCGCGCGCAGGGAGGTGTAGCTCAACCTCTTGCGGGCGATGTCCAGTTGCTTGGCCGAGGCGCTGAGCCGGGCCTCGTAGGACTTGAAGTCCGCCTCGACCTGATCCAGCTCGCCGCGCGATATGACCCGGCTCTCGAAGAGGCGGGAGTTGCGCTGCATGTCGGCCTTGGCGCGCACGAAGTTGGCTCGGACCTGCTCCATGTTGGCTTCGGCCTGCCGCAGCTCCAGCTCGTAGTCGGACGGGTCGAGGCGGGCGATGACCGCGCCCTCGGCGAATTTGCGCCCTATCTGGTTGCCGGGGAAATCGATGATCTTGCCGCCCACGCGGAAGGAAAGCTTGGTGGCCAGGGCGTCCTCGGCGGTTCCCGCGAAAGACCAGAGCTTGCTGCTGTCGGCCCGCACGGCCTTGGCGGTCTTGACCGGGCGGATCTGTTCGGGCACCGGCTCGGGCGAACGGTCGCAGGCGGCGAGGAGAGCCAGGCAGACAAGGGCGACGGGGAAGAGAAAACGGTTCATTGTGCGTTCTCCATGGGGAGGCCGAGCAGCCCCCGGATGCGGGTCTTTAAGATCGGTGAAACGGTTTCCAGGTGATTCTCGAAGGAGTCCCATCCGATGACCCTGCAAATGAGGCCGTGACCTTCGAGAAGCTTGATGACGATGCTGATGATCGCGTGGGCGGTGATGACCATGTCCGCCTTGCTCAGGCAATGGGCGGCGGTGCCCTTGACCAGGGTGCACAGGGATTCCAGGTTGGGCCGGAAGAACAGCTCCTCCATTTGCGGATGGAGTTCCGAAGGGTGGACCAGCTCCCGCGAGATGATGACCGTGCCCCAGGCGTACTCGGTGCGGATGAGGAGGCCGTTGATGAGGGTGTCTATGAACCAGTCCGCCACCGCGGCTTTTTCCTCCGGGCTGTCCCTGGCCTCGGCCAACCTGGCCTCGACCGTCGGAGTGGGCGGATATATCTGGTCCCGCACCTTGAATATCTCCCGGATAATGGCTTCGTATAGTCCGGCCTTGCCGCCGAAATGGTAGCTGACCGTGGCCAGGTTGACTCCGGCCTCGGCGGCCAGGGTGCGCATGGACACGCCGTTGTACCCGTTCTGGGCGAAAAGCCGCGCGCCGGTGTAGATCAGCGTGGCGCGTGTTTCCTCGCCCTGGGCCTGCTTGAGGGATTTGCCTTCCCTGTTGCTCATGTCTGCCTCCATGGGCGGATGTTCGTGCCGGGAAAGTCGGATGCATACTGCCCGTCAACAATCTTTGTCAAACGTTCGTTTAACATGAAAGATGCTTTTGATCCAGCCTAATCAATATTGTTTCGCCGCCGGGATTCGGGCCAAAAAAGTTCCGGGAAAAAAGGAAGATGAAGGACGGTGGATCGGAAAGGCCATCTCGTTTGCGCACACTTTGTTGTGGGTGGCCGTGCAGTCTTTCCATCGTGAAACCGAAAGCGCATTCCTTGCTGTGCGCCGGTGGGGAGCGGCGCGGGCGGTTCTGTGTCGTCGCGAGCTTTGCGGTGAGCGCAAGCGGGGAACCATGAAAAAGGCCGGAGGTCAGTCCGGCCTTTTTCGTGGTCGCAATGGGAAGCGGGCTATTTGTTGTCGCCCTTGAGCTTGACCCAGTAGTCGTCATAGAGGTTCATGGCTTCGCCGATGTAGTCCTGGAACTCGCCGCGCGAGGCGATGTCGTCCGAGGGATAGACGATGCCGTTGTCGCGCACGTCTTCCGGAATGAATGCCCGGGCCGCCGCGTTGGGGGTGGAGTAGCCCATCTCGGTGGAGATGGCGGCGGCCACTTCCGGGCGGAGCAAGTAGTTCAGGAAGGCGTAGGCCTCATCCAGGTTCTTGGCGCTTCTGGGAATGCACAGGGAGTCCATCCACAGGGAGAAGCCTTCCTCGGGGTAGACGAATTTGATCTCCGGGTTTTCCTGGTTGGTGATGTACGCCTCGCCGTTCCAGACGACGCCCACGGAGACTTCGTTGGAAAGGAGGGCCTGCTTGGGGGAATCGGAGTCGAAGACGCGGACGTAGGGCATGAGCGCCTTGAGCCGTTCGTAGGCCGCTTCGAGGTGCGCGGGATCGGTCTCGTTCAGGGAGTAGCCCAGGCTTTTCAGGGCGACGGCGAAGACGTCGCGGGGATCGTTGGGCAGGAGCAGGTGGCCCTTCATTTCGGGCTTCCAGAGATCCTTGAAGGATGTGACGGCGTTTTCTCCCAAGTCGCCGGTGTTCACGGCGATGCCGGTGGAGCCCCACATGTACGGCACGGAGTAGGTGTTATCCGGGTCAAAGGGCTGATCCGTGAACTTGGCGGAGAGATTCTTGAAGTTGGGCAGCTTGGACTTGTCGAGGGGCAGGAGCATGTCCTGGCGGCGCATGAGTCCCACGTAATCGGAAGAAGGCACGATGAGGTCGTAACCGTCGCCGGCCAGCTTGATCTTGGCGTACAGGGCTTCGTTGCTGTCGTAGGTGGACAGATGGACCTTGATGCCGGTCTCCTTGGTGAACGCCTCGATCACCTCGTCCGGGATGTATTCGGACCAGATGTAGAGGTAAAGCTCCCCACTGCCGGCAAGGGCCGGAACCGCGAGGATGAGAGTCAGGACGATTGCGAGCAGTGTTTTTTTCATGATTTCTCCTTGAGCAGCCGCCGGGACAGGAGGACGGCGGCCACGGTTATGGTGATCATCACCACGCTGAGCGCGTTGACGTCGGGCTTTATGCCGAGACGGACCATTGAATAAATCCGAAGAGGCAGAACTTCGTATGTCGGCCCCGTCGTGAAGAAGCTGACGATCACGTCGTCCAGCGACAGGGTGAAGCTCAGGAGCCATCCGGCGATGAGGCCGGGCGCGGCCATGGGGAGGACTATGCGCCGGAAAACCTGGTATTCGACGGCCCCCAGGTCCCGGGCGGCTTCGACCACGGCGGGATCGAATCCCTTGAACCTTGAGTAGACCGTGGCCGCGACAAAGGGCACGCACAGGGTCACGTGTCCCATGAGCAGCGTCCAGAAGCCGAGGGACAGTCCCACGCCGAGGAAGAGGACCAGGAGCGATATGCCGATGACGATGTCGGGGGACATCATCATGACGAAGATGCCCGCGAACACAGCGCGCCGTCCCTTGAATCGGTACTGGTGGAGCATGAAGGCGACCAGGGTGCCGATGATGCACGAGACCGTGGCCGAGACCACGGCTATGGTCATGGAGCGAAAGGCGGCGTCCAGCAGGGTGGCGTTGTTCAGGAGCCTTCCGTACCACTGGAGGGTGAACCCCTTCCAGGCCAGGGAATACTTGGAGGCGTTGAACGAATAGACCGCGATGACCACCAGGGGCAGGTAGAGGAAAGCGAAGACCAGGGCCGCGTAGATCGTCTTGACGAGCCGGTTCACAGGCGCACCTTCCTTCCGGCCCTGCGGGCGCTTTTGTAGTAGAGGGCGAGCATGAGGCCCATGATGACCGTCATGGCGATGGAGGCCGCGGCTCCCAGGGGGATGTTGCGGGCCGCCAGGAACTGGTCGCGGATATAGTTGCCCAGGAGCATGGTCCTGGCTCCGCCCAGGATGTCCGGGATGTAGAACATGCCGAGCGCGGGCAGGAACACGAGCATACAGCCCGAGACGATGCCTGGCATGGTCAGGGGCACCGTGATCTTGCGGAAGGTGGCGAAGCGGCTCGCCCCGAGGTCGCGCGAGGCTTCGAGGAGCTTGAGGTCCAGCTTCTCGATGGCCGCGTAGAGCGGCAGGATCATGAAGGGCAGCAGGGTGTATATGAGCCCGATGAAGACCGCCGTCTGGGTGTACATGATCTTGATCGGCGTATCGATGACGCCGAGGAAGAGCAAGAACTTGTTGACCACGCCGTCGGCCTTGAGCACGGCCACCAGGGCGTAGGTGCGGATCAGCGTGTTGGTCCAGAACGGGATCATGACCAGCAGGAGCAGGGTCTTGGTGTACCGCTTGCCCGCGCGGGCCACGATGTAGGCGAAGGGGTATCCGATCACCAGGCACAACAGGGTGGCCGTGGCCGCCATGGTCATGGAGTCGGCCAGCATGGAGCCCAGGGCGGGCCGGAGCAGCTCGTGATAGCTCTCGAAGGAGAAGACGGGCTCGATGAGTTTGTCCGGGTGGCGCTTGAGGAAGCTGACCCCCAGGAGCATGAGCGTGGGCACGGCTCCGAACAGGAACATCCAGCCGAGCACGCCGGTGACGACCAATCGTTTGAACAGGCTATCCTTCATGGGGCAGGACCACCTCCCATCCCTCGAACCAGCCCACGGCCACCCGGTCGCCCGAGTGGAAGTAGAGGCTTTCGCTGTCTTCGTCGAAAAATTCCGTGACCAGGATGCGCTTGCCGTCATCCAGGGTGATGTCCACGTCGTAGGTGGCGCCCCGGTAGCAGGTGCCGTCCACGGTGCCGTTGAGCAGGGCCTTGGCGAACTTGTCGGCCAGGTCCGGGGATTCTTCCAGGTCCTTCATGACCTCCACGCGGAAATCCTCGGGACGCAGGAGCACATGCACGTGGTCCCCGTCCGCAAATTCGCGGCGGGCCTTGACCAGCACGGACGCCCCCTCCACCTCGGCGGTGTAGCTCTCGCCCCTGCGGCCGGTGATGGTCCCTTCCAGAACGTTGATCTCGCCGACGAATCGGGCCACGTAGAGGTTGGCCGGTTCCTCGTAGATTTCACGCGGGGTGCCCACCTGTTCGATGCGCCCGTCGTTCATGACCACCACGCGGTCGGACATGGTGAACGCCTCCTCCTGGTCGTGGGTGACGAGGACGAAGGTGATCCCCAGGGTTCGCTGGAGGTCCTTGAGCTCCTTCTGCATCTGCTTGCGCAGCCGGTAGTCCAGGGCGGACAGGGGCTCGTCCAGGAGCAGGAGGCGGGGCTTGTTGACGATGGCCCGGGCGATGGCCACGCGCTGCTGTTGGCCGCCGGAGAGCTCCGAGGGCATCCGCTTGCCCATGGAGGACAGGAAGACCAGTCGAAGGGCTTCGTCCACGGTGCGCCGGAGTTCGGCCTCGGGGGTTCCGGATATGCGCAGCCCGAAGGCCACGTTGTCGAAGACGTTCATGTGCGGGAACAGGGCATAGCTCTGGAACACGGTGTTTATGGCTCTTGATTCGGGCGGCACGCCCTTGACCGAGCGGCCGTCCAGCTCGACCCGGCCATTGTCGCACTCCTCGAATCCGCCGAGAATGCGCAGGAGGGTGGTCTTGCCGCACCCGGATGGGCCGAGCAGGGTGATGAACTCGCCGTCCATGATGGACAGTGAGATGTTTTCGACGGCGGTCTCCCCTTCAAAGGACTTGGTGACGCTGTCCAGATTGGCAACAGGTTGCGACATGTATCTCCTCGATATGTGGACGCCGGACAGGCGCTATCTGATCTGGACCGCGGGCTGAAGGACAGCCTCGGCGGCCGGGACGGGAAGCGTATGGCGGCGGCGCAATTTGGTTTTCAGGGGCTCGATGCCCGAGTTGAACAGGAAGTGGACCGCAACGGAGGCTGCCAGCGCGGCGGCCAGAATGAGCCATCCGTCGGGCTCATCCGCGTAGGTCTCGAACAGGGCGATGACGATGTAGTGCAGCAGGTAGAACGGGTAGCTGAGCTTGCCTGCGAATCTGTCCAATTGTAACCGTTTGAAGCCTCTAAAGACAAGCGGAAGCGTCAACAGGGTCGCCGCGGGCAGAAAAAACGGGAGCAGGGGCTTGGCGACGAGGCCGCCCGACAGGATCAGCGCGGCCAGGGCCGGAAAGAGACAGTAGTCGAACCAGCGGGGGGCGGCGGGTAGCTGCCTGTGGACGCGATAGGCCAGAATCCCGCCGGCAAAGAGCCAGAATTCCAGAGGGAAAAATCGTTTGAAAAAGACGACTTCGGCCAGGCTGGAATTCAATATCGCGAGCTTGAGCGCCAGGCTGGCTCCCAAAAGCGAAAGAAGTGTCCGGGTGCGCAGTCTGACCAGGAACGGGGCCAAGGCGTAGAAAGTGAGTTCCAGCGAAAGGGACCATCCCTGGATGAGCGGCGCGTCGGACCACAAGGCGAGGCGGCTGTCGGTCACGAAGCGCAGTCCGCCGTCGGAAAGCCTGGCCAGGCTGAACAGCATCTCCTGCCCGAAGGTCACGGCCGAGGTCCAGGCCATGACCACGAAGGCGGCCGGATCGGCAAGGATGGAGCGCAGGGTCTCCCGGTTGGTCAGGGAGTGAATGTCCAGACCGACGAGGAGCCCCAGGCTGATCGTCACCGCCAGAACGTACATGGGGTAGAGCGTCAGGAAACGGCTCAGGTAGAAGGATCGCGCGTTGTCGTAGGACTTGTCCAGGACAAGGGCCATGTAGAAACCGGAGATGGCGAAGAAGGTCAGCACCGCTTCATGGCCGTTGGCCAGGAGGGAGTACTCCAAAGTGGGAAAATGGGAATTGAAGACCGCAAAAGCGAGCAGCAGGCGAATGAAGCCCATGGCGTTACCTCCCTCTCCGGGGAACCGGGCCAGTATGGGCCGGTGGGGTGCACGGTGCGGACAGGGCCGCCGCGGACCGCCTCAAGCGCTCAGCCGTTGACCCCGAAGGGGGCGTGCTTGGGGTGATCCGGCGGGACTGCGGACAAAACGGCCGGAGTGTGGCGGCACAGGGCCGCGACGGACTGGTACGGCTCCTCGCCGCAGAAGTAGGCGCGCAGCCGTTGCCGGGTCTCGGCGTCCATGTGGGCCATGAGCGGTTGGGACACGTCGGCCGTGCGGCTCAGCGCGTCCCGAATCCGCTCGTCCCAGATCGCATGGAAGCGTTCCAGGTCGTCGGGGCGCAACTGTTTGCGGCAGCGGGTGCAGCCGCAGGCCAAGGGAATCTCGCGTCCCAGATCGAACAGGCCGTATTCCTCGCAAATTTCCTGGCCCCGCCAGATGTCCCGAACGGCGATTTCGAAGCCGTAGGCCGTGGCCAACACATTGCAGTCGCAGCGGTGGTTGACGTAGCGCGCGTTGTCCCTGCTCACGATGTGCACGCCGGTCTCGTCGGCGTAGGCCGTCTTGCCGGGCCTTTCGGCCGGGCCGGGCCGGTTGGAGCGACGGGCCACATAGGCCGCTTCCAGCCGGTCGCGGACATAGACAATGGTGCCGCGCGGTATGTCGGCGGTAGCGAATACGCCGTACCCCGTGGCGGGGTCGACGAAACGTACTTCTGTCTTCGGATGCATCATGGGTAGTCACCGTCCCTGCTGGACAGGGGACGTTTTCGGCTTCTTCCGGCCGTTTACCAATCCTCGTCGGTATCGTAGTCGATATCGTCTTCCAAGGTGTAGTTGCGCACCTTGATGCGCAGCTCGTCGTCGTTTTCGGTGACCACGCCCTCGGCCGTGACCCACCTGTCAAGGAATTCGATCAGGCTTTCTCCGTTCTCGTCGGGTTCGACGATGAATTCCTCCTCGCCGTCCACGAGCAGAATGATGCCGGATACCGTTTCGTTATCCCACCCCAAGGGCAGCACCTGCCCGAACAGGGAATCCTCATACACGTCAGTAGCCATTTCTCCCACTCCTATTGGTATTGATTTTCCACGTCGTCTTCGTCGATGAGCAGGCGGTAGACGAGACCGCCATCCATTGGAATGAATTGTTTGCAGAACCTGTGCTGCAACGAGAAATCGTTGGCTTCGTAAAAACGGTGCGCGTTCTCGAAGGCCCGGCCTTCGCCGGTCTCCAGGAATATGGAGCGTCCCGTTTCGCGGGCCACCCTTCGAATCATTTCGGACACCAGGGCCGAGCCGATGCCCAGTCTCCGGAATTCGGGGTCCACGGTGATGCCGTAGAGCTCGAACTCGCCGGGCCAGTGCAGGATCGGGCCGTAGCAGAGGAACCCGATGATCCGGCCTCCCTCAGCGTCTTCGATTTTTGCAACGAGGAAGGTCTGGGCCTCCTCTCCGTTGCCGTAGGCGCAGTCCCAGGCCATGTCCTCGGCGGACATCATCGCGTCCGACGAAAACAGCCCGCTTGAGGCTGCCATGTTCAGGACGGTTTCCACGTCCTCGGGCGTGATGCCGGTGGAGATGCGAACTTCGCGCATTTCCTCGGAAGCGTCGTCATTTCTGGTTGTCGTGTCCATGGTGGTTCCGAATCCGCTGTGGGAGCAGTCAGGCGAGACGGTTTGCCCGCCCGCCGGGTTGTGCGTTCATGGATGTATAGTTCATGGACGAGGTGTCGCCGACGACCTGAATGGAATCGACGTTGATGGTGTCGATGCCAAGCGAGTTGGAGGCCGTGCCGGTGACTTCGCAAGTCCTGCCTTCCAATGTACCGGGGTCCTGGCTTACGCCCAGGAGCAGATACTCTGTGTCGCCGTTCTTGATGACCAGGCCGAAATCCGTGTTGACCACCAGGCCCCAGACAGTGATGGGGCCGTCGACGGCAGAGGCCGCGCCGGTCAGGACGGGAGAGACGCAGAGGGCCATGGTCAGCAGCAAGGGAAACAGTAATTTTCGCATAGGTTATCCTGATATGTTGTTTTCCACGGGCGCGAAACTGTCTACGACCATGGACTCCACCCCGCATTCCTTGCGGACTACGCCGGTGAAGATCGCCTCCGTCCTCGTCAGTGAGAGGAGGGTCGGGAGGCTCTTGAAGTTCTCCACGAGAATTTCCCGCTCGTCCTTGCAGGCTATCAGCACCTCGGTCACCCGGAACTGCTCGTCCCACTGTCTGGGGACCAGCGTTCCTCTGACGATGACCGTGTCTTGCTGATTGCGTTTATCTTGCGGCATGAAACTTCTCTACCAGGTGGTTTTGAAGTGACGGGAAAGCATGGAGCGTGCCAATAACGTAATTACTCGAAATGTATTGAAAAAACGTGTTTTAAGCCGGATTTGGATCGGAACTGTTTGTTCTTCTTTGTGGTCAGGCGCAGGAAAAACGGAGTGAAACGGGTGGTCGACGGGCCAGGACGGGGATCGACCGTTGTTGATATGGCTTGTGTTTTCAGCATATTAAAACAAATTAGGAATATTTTATTCCGATTGCCTGCAATGCGGAATTATTAGTTCTTCTTTTTGCGGAAGTCCATTTTGTCGAGGCCGTGGCGGTTGAGCAGTTTTGAAAGCTGCCTGGTGGTCACGCCCGCGCGCTGTGCCGCGTCCTTGATGACGCCCCGGCATTGTTCCAGGAGGCTCGAAAGGTATTGGCGCTCAAATTTGTCCAGGGTGATGCGCCGCGCCTCCTTGAGGGGAAGGCTGGTTTTCACGGGCGAAGTGACCACCTGGCCCTGGGTGTCGAGGAGGTCGGGCGGAAAGCTTTCGGGTTGGAGCACGTCGCCTGTCTCAAGGATGCAGGCCCGCTCGATGACGTTTTCGAGTTCGCGGACGTTGCCCGGCCATTCGTATTCCAGCAGCGTGTCCAGGACCTGGGGGTGTATGCCCTTGACCTCGGTGTTGAGCAGCCCGTTGAACTGCTGGATGAACACTTCGGACAGCCGGGGAATGTCCTCGCGCCGTTCCCGGAGGGGAGGGATGCGGATGGGGAAGACGTTGAGCCGGTAGAACAGGTCTCGCCTGAACTTGCCGCGTTCGCACAGCTCCTGCATGTCCTCGTTGGTGGCCGCGATGATGCGCACGTCCACCGGGATGTCGGATTCGCCGCCCACGCGCTGGATGACCCGCTCCTGGATGACGTTGAGCAGCTTGACCTGGACGGACTGGGAGATGGTGCCGATTTCGTCCAGAAAGATCGTCCCGCCGTGGGCCAGCTCGAACTTGCCGAGCTTGCGCCGCACCGCGCCGGTGAACGCCCCTTTTTCGTGGCCGAACATCTCGCTTTCCACCAGCGTGTCCGGGATGGCTCCGCAGTGCACGCTGATGAACGGCTGGTTCTTGCGGTTGGAGTGGGCGTGGATGAGCTTGGCGATGAGCGATTTGCCGGTGCCGGTCTCGCCCGTGAGCAGCACCGTGGTCCGGGTGCCCGCCACCTGGCGGATCTTGACGAACACGTCGCGCATGGATTTGCTGCGCGTGTCGACATACTCCAGCGAATCCTCGTTCCAGAACTGCCCGCGCAGGTAATCCAGCTCGGACTTGAGCACGTCGGATTCGCGGACCTTGTCCACGATGAGGTCCAGCTCTTCCTTTTCGATGGGGTGGGTCAGGTAGTCGAAGGCCCCGGCCTTGACCGCGTCGACGGCGTGGTGCGTATTGGCCTCGTCGGCCATGACCACGATGGCCGCCGAGGGATACTGCGCCCACAACCCTTCCAGGCCCCTGGCCACGGAGGTGTGCTTCCCCAGCAGGGACTCCACGTCTACGAACAGGGTGTCCACTTCGCGGTCCGGCGGCGTTTCCACGGCGACGGGAGCCATCTCCGTTTTCAGATGTTTTTCCTGGTCGAGCAGGGCGCCGATCTCCTTTGACCGGCTCCCGTCGCGGGTGATGACGAGCAATTTACGCATGGCGGCTTGGTCTCCAAGCCACCTTTTACTTCGATGCCGCAATTGAGACAATTCAAATCTGTGCCTTCGGCGGCCTTGGATAGTGAGTTTTTCGGCGGAAGCGGAAAGGATAATCCCCCTGGAGGGCTTTCCCCTTCGCGCGGTCGGTTGCGCTATGGGGAAAGCCCTTGAGTGCGGGGATGCGGAAGTCTTTTCGCCGACGGGCGCCTCAGCTCCAGCGAATCAGCCTGGGGTCGCATTTCCCGGCGAGTCCCGGATGCGCGGGGAGCACGCGGACGCCGTAGCGGACGGGACCGGACTCGTCGGGGCTGTACTTGGCCCGGTAGAGCAGCGTGGTCCCCTCGGTGTGCTTCAGTTCCATGGGGATGCAGGCGATAATGGTTTCCTCGTCGGGCGTGGCGGCCACGAACTCCGCCAGGATTTCCTCGGTCAGGAGCTGGCCCCGGTCAACCTTGGCGGTCACCGTCAGCTCGTTGCCAAGCCGGAAGACGTCGCCGCTGATGCCCTCCACCTGGACCTCGCGGATGTTCACCGTGGCGAACCGGCCGGGGATGCGCATACGCCATTCGCCCAGCCGTTGCGCGACTTCGTTGTTGTTCTTCTCCCGCGCGGCGGACAGCCTGATGGCGGGCAGGTACATGTCGTCGATGTAGTCCCGGACCATGCGGTGGGTGCCGTATTGCCGGAAAGCTGTCCGCATGGACGCCTTCATGCGGGCGAGCCAGGCATGGGGCACGCCGTCTCCGCTTCGGTCGTAGAATTCGGGGACCACCTCGGATTGCAGGGTGGCGTAAAGGTTGTCCGCGTCCACGATGTCCTGGTTGACCTGGCTTTCGTAGACCAGGCCGCTGCCTACGGCCCAGCCGTTGGTGCCGTCGAACGCCTCGTCCCACCAGCCGTCCAGTATGGAGCAGTTGGGCACGCCGTTGGCCGCGGCCTTCATGCCGCTGGTGCCGCTGGCCTCCATGAGCCGGGTGGGGTTGTTCAGCCAGACGTCCGCGCCGGACACGAGCAGCCTGGCCAGGCGGATGTCGTAGCTTTCCAGGAAGATGACCCGGCCCAGAAAGTCATCCTGCTTGGCCAGTCGGCAGATGAGGTTGATGTAGCTCGCCCCCATGGTGTCCGCCGGGTGGGCCTTGCCCGCGAAGATGACGTTCACCGGCCGGTCCTCGCTGCACAGGATTTCCTTGATCCGTTGCAGGTTGTGGAAGAGCAGGGTGGGCCGCTTGTAGGCCGTGCACCGCCGGGCGAAGCACAGCGTCAGGTGGTCGGGATTCAGGGTCTTCAGGAAGGCGTGCAGTCGGTTGGGCGGTTCGCCTTCCCGGGTCCACTGGGTGGAGATGGATCGCCGGACCTCGTCGTACAGGCGGTGCTTGAGGGAAACATGGGTGTCCCATAACCGCCGGTCGTCCAGATTGCCCAGGCCGTCCCACTCGTTCCGCTCGATGAGCGCGCGGTGCACGGACAGGCTGCATGATTCCTCGATCTCGTGCCGGACGCGCTCGTCCAGCCAGGAGGGGATATGCACGCCGTTGGTCACGTGCCCCACCGGGACCTCGCTCAGGATGAAGCCGCGCCACAGGTCCTGCCACATGCGCCTGGACACGTCGCCGTGCAGGCTGGAGACGCCGTTGCGCCTGCATGAGAGTTGGAGGGCCAGCACGGTCATGTTCAGGTGGTCCGCCTCCTCGGCGTAGATGTGCCCGAGGTTCCACAGCCCTTCCCAGGGCACGCCCATTTCGTCGGCGAAGCCGCGGAAGTAGTTCTCCACCAGGGATTTCTCGAACCGTTCGTTGCCCGCCGGGACCGGGGTGTGCATGGTGAACACGGTGTTGCCCCGGACGATCTCCTTGGCCGTGGCGAAGCTCACGCCGTCAAGGATCATGAGTTGGCGGATGCGTTCGAAGAGCAGGAAGGCGGAGTGGCCCTCGTTGAGGTGGAAGACCGATGGGACGACTTCCAGGGCGGTGAGCAGGCGGACGCCGCCCACCCCGAGAACGATTTCCTGTTCGATGCGCCCCTTGGAGGTGGGGTCGTAGAGCTTGGAGGTGATGTCCCGGTCCGAGCGGGAGTTTTCGACCACGTCCGTGTCGAGCAGGTAGAGCCTGGCGCGGCCCACGTGGACTTCCCATATCTGGGCAAAGACCGTGCGGCCCGGCAGGTTCAGGGTTATCATGACCTTTTCCCCGTCCTTGTGCAGCGGGGTGATGGGCATGGTGGCGAAGTCGTTCTCCCGGTACTCTACCACCTGGTCGCCGTTGCCGTTGATCCGCTGGTGGAAGAAGCCGTTCTTGTAGAGCAGGGAGATGCCGATGAAGGGCAGGTTCAGGTCGCTGGCCGACTTGATATGGTCGCCGGAGAGCAGGCCGAGGCCGCCGGAATAAACCGGGATGGATTCGTGCAGGCCGAACTCCATGGAGAAGTAGGCCACCGGATTCCTCCAGGTGATGCCCTGCACGTTGGCCGTCCGGCTTTCGGCCATGTAGGTGTCGAAGCGTTCCAGGACGGTCTTGAGCCGTCCCATGAATTCGGAATCGTCGGCCAGCTCCTTCAGCCGGTCGGTGCGCATGGTGTTGAGGAAGAGGTCCGGGTTGTGGCCGCTCGCGTGCCACTTGTCCGCGTCCATCCATTCGAACAGTTCCTGGGAGTCGCGGTGCCAGACCCACCAGAGGTTTTCGGCGAGGTCGCGCAGCCTGGCGAGGGGTGCGGGCAGCTCCGTGACCACGGTGAAGGCGCGCAGCCTGGGCTGGGTGGTGTTCACGCCGGAGAAGCTGATCTCGGTGCCGGGCGCGGCGGCCATGCGCTGCACGCCCGCGATGCGCTCGGTGCGGATGTCCGCCGCGTGTTCGTACGCCTCCAGGTAGCGGGGGTAAAAGTGGGTCCAGGTGGCCTCTTCGGCGATGCTCCTGGCTTCGGCGCTGCGGGAGGTTCGTTCTTCCGGGGACCATCGGGTGAAATCGGCCAGGAAGCGGGCCAGGTTCTCCCGGGCGGTCTCGTAGTCGTCGTCCAGCCGGTTGAGGACGTGCACCCCGGGGTGGCCCTGCGGGTGCTTTTCCATGACCCATTGTCCGAATCCGGCCCGGTCGGAGGTGACTGTGGGCACGGCGAACGCCGCGCTTTCCATGGGGGTGTAGCCCCACGGCTCGTAGAAGGAGGGAAAGACGGTCAGGTCCATGCCCGCCAGCGCGTCGTAGTATTCCAGGTTGAGGACGCCGTCGTTGCCGTCCAGGTAGACCGGGATGAAGATGACGCAGCAACTGTTCTCGGGCCGGTTGTCGAGCTTCCTCTCGCGGCATTTCACGACCATGGGGTCGTGGTCGGCGTCGCCCAGGTGGTGGGTGCTGATGCCGGCGTATTTCTCGATATCGTACCGCTCCTGTTTGAGACGCCGCCGGGCCTCGTCGCTGAATCCCGCGTATCCGCAGGAAACGAGCAGGAAGGCGACCACGGTGACGTCGTTGCCCGCCTTGGCGAGCTCTTCGTCCAGGTCGCCCAGTCCGTCCAGGAGCAGGTCGATGCCCTTGTTGTGAAATTCGTACCGCCCGCTGGTGGCCACCAGCAGGGTCTTTTCCGGTTCGAGGTCGCGTTCGAGGAAGTTGGCGGCCAGGTCGATGAGCCGTTCGCGCGATGTCTTGCGCGTCTGGGCAACGGTCCCGGGCTCGGCGAATCCTTCGAGATTGAAGCCGTTGACCGTAACCACGGCGGGGTTGGTGCCGAGCAGGTTGGAGGCCTCCTTGCGGGTGATGTTGGAGACCGTGGTGAAGCAGTCCGCCTCGCGGGCCGAGACCGATTCCATGGAGTGCTTGGCCGTGACTCCGAACGCCTTGGCTTCCTGGGAGGGCTCGATTTCCTCAAGCCGCTTGTAGATGTCCACTCCGGACCCGGACATGGCTCGGCCGAGCATGGTGGCGTGGGTGGTCAGCACCGTGACCACCGAAGGCGCGTGCTTTTTCAGGTGGAGCACGCCCGCTCCGGTCATCCACTCGTGGAAGTGGGCGTACACGTCGGCTCCTTCCTCCACGTCCTCGCTGATCTCGCGGATGGTCATGGCCGCGGCCGTGGAGAAGAGGACGGGCTCGATGTAGTCCCAGCCGCCCGCCATGGAATCCACGCCGTAGTCGTTCCAGAGTTGGAAGAGGAGCTTGTCGGGGGCCGGGAAGGCGTTGCTGAAGCCGATAAGCAGGACGAGGGGGTTGCCGGGAACGTCCCATCGGCCCGATGCGGTCTCCACGCCCCACGCCTTGAGCCGTTCCAGGGCGGGGCGGATTTCCTCCGGAGGCCCTTCCGGAACGAAACCGGGGTTGCGGTCGAGCAGCGGGCCCACGGCCACATAGCGGTCTTCGAAGGCCGTCATGGCCTGCACGGCCTTGCTGCTGATGACGGTGTGGATGCCGCCGACCTTGTTGCACACTTCCCAGGATACTTCGAATAGCCAGCTTGTTTCCATGGCTGCTCTCCTACCCCTGTCTTCCGGCCCCGTTGTCCAGACGGAGGGCGAGGTCGTTGAGGACGTTCATGTAGGTGATGAACGCCTGATGCGGGGTGTCGTACGGGTTGAAGTACTTGTGCACGTCGCCGTCGGAAAACCACTTGGTGCACATGTAATAGAAATGGTCGCTGGTCAGGAGTTCGCGCCAGGTGGCGATGATGTCCGCGTCGCCCGAGGCCAGGACCCTGTCCTCAAGGGAGTAGGCCATCTCGGCCGCCTGGTCCTGCATGGGGTTGCCCAGCCAGGCCGTCACGTCGCGCTCCAGGTCGGCCCAGGAGGTGAAGTAGGGCACGTCGAGCTGGGCCATGGGGTCCAGGTGCGCGGCGGCTTCGCCGGGCGTCTCGAAGACGAAGTCGCCGTGGGACAGGACCGCCCCGGGCAGACTTTTGAAGAATTCGAAGATGCCGGTGTCCGCCCACTGGTGCTCGCCGATGGTCTCGTAGTCCATGAACAGGTTGATGACCTCGCCGCTGCCCGCCATGCCGTGGACCCATCCGGCGAATTTTTCGGTGGTCACGGGCCATTCGTTCCATCCCCGGTCCGAAAAGCGGAAGGCAACGTCGTCCGAGAGGCGGTAGTTCTTGAGCAGGGTCTTGAGCTTGGAGCAGCCCGCGGGCTGGTAGACGAAGTTGGGCGACCGCCAGCCCAGGACTTGATCCGCGCCCTCGGCCAGGATGGCCTTGTAGCCCATTTTCTCGATCTCCAACGCCAGGTCGTTGTTGTAGATAAGCTCGGTGTTGCGGAAGGTTACCGGTTTGGACCCGAAGAACTCCTCCAGCACGCGGCCGTGCATCTTCACCTGACGGCGGAACTCCTCTTTCGAGAAGAGGAAGGCCAGGGAATGGTAGTGGGTCTCGCCGATGAACTCCACGCAGCCGGTGTCAGCCAGGGTGCGGAAGGATTCCAGGACCTCGGGGCAGAACTCCTGGAACTGCTCCATGGCCACGCCGGTGATGGCGTAGGAGATGCGGAATTTCCCCTTGAACTCGTCGATGAGGTCGAGCATCAGCCGGTTGGCGGGCAGGTAGCACTTCTGGGCCACCTTGCGCATGATGTCCCGGTTGGCGGCCTCGTCGCGGTAATGGTGGCTGCGCCCCAGGCTGAAGAACGAGTAGTCCTTGTCCAGGCGCATGGGCTGGTGGACCTGGAAGTAGAAGCACACGGAAGTCATGACAGTCCTCCGGTAAGTTGCCGATATACGTCGAGAACCTTTCCCGCGGCCTGGTCCCACTGGATGTTCTTGAGGGTTTCCCGCCCCCGTTCGACCAGTGTTCTGGCCCGTTTCTCGTTGGTGAGGATGTCTTCGATCTCGCTGGCCAGACGGTCCACGTCCCAGAAGTCCACCTTGACCGCGTCCTCCAGGACCTCGGCCACGCCGGACTGCTTGGAGACGATGCACGGCACGTCGAATACCGAGGCCTCCAGCGGGGTGATGCCGAAGGGCTCGGACACGCTCGGCATGACGTAGAGGTCGCTCATGGCGTAGATGCGCTCCACGTCGATTCCGCGCACGAAGCCCGCGAAGTGGAACCTGTCGCCCAGCCGGAGTTCGGCCATGCGTTCGACCATGCGCGGGAACATGTCGCCGGTCCCGGCCATGGCGAAACGGACGTCGCGGTGTTTTTCGAGCACCTTGGCCGCCGCCTCCACAAAGTAGTCCGGGCCCTTCTGAAAAGTGATGCGGCCCAGGAAAAGGACCAGCTTTTCCTTGAACGGCTTCTGGATACGGAGTTGTCCCAGCCGCCGGTGCTTGGCCACGGCGTTGTGGACCACGGTGATCTTGGCCGGGTCGATGGAATAGCGGTTGACGATGGTTTCCTTGGTGAGGTGGCTGACCGCGATGATCCGGTCCGCGGCCTCGAAACCGGCCCGCTCGATGTCGTAGACGGACTGGTTGACGTGCTCGCCCGAGCGGTCGAATTCCAGGGCGTGCGCGTGGACCACCAGGGGCTTGCCCGAGACGCGTTTGGCCTCGATGCCCGCCGGGGCGGTCAGCCAGTCGTGGGCGTGGATGACGTCGAACCGTTCGGTCAGTCCCAGGTGCGCGCCGATGAGGCTGTAGCGCACGATCTCGTCCATGAGGTTCGCGCCGTATCCACCCGAGAAGTCGTTTTCGAGTTCCGCGAAAATGTCTTCGGTGGAGACCTGCTCGTTCTTTTCGAGCAGGAAACGGTATTCCTTTTCCGTGAGGTAGGGACGCAGAGGGGAGAGTACTTCCAGCACGGACATCCTTTCCTGCAACTCCCGGATTTCGGACACGCCGACCTTGGCGCGCAGCCGGTTGGCCCCGAGCAGGGTCAGGTGTTGCGCCTCCTCGTCGGAGTCCAGACGGGGCAGGACGAACAGGATATCGGTCCCGAGGTTGGCCAGTCCCTTGGTCAGGCCCAGGCAGGCCGTTCCCAGGCCGCCTGAGATATACGGAGGGAATTCCCAGCCGAACATGAGTACACGCATGGCTAGTTCTCCTTGAGGAGCTTGTTCAGGCGGATGGCCTCGGCCATGGACCACGCCTGGGCCACGGCGCCCCTGGGCGCGTGCGGCGGGTTGCCCGTGTACAGCTCCGGCACCGCGTTGATGCAGAAGTCGTCCGGGAATGCGCGCAGGATCGGCTTGAAGTATTTGCGCAGGAACGCTCCGGTTCCGGCGCGGTCAGCGGCCTGACGCAGCAGGGCCTGGCCGAAATGACCGGCCAGCCAGGGCCAGACCATGCCCTGGTGATAAGCCGAGTCGCGGGCGTCGGCGTCGCCCTTGTAGAAGGGAGAGTAGCCCGGGTCCCGGGGCGAGAGGGTGCGCAGGCCGTAGGGGGTCAGCAAATGGGCCTGAACCACGCCGATGACCGCGCGCATGAGATGGTAGTCGAGCATGGTGTGCGGCAGGGACAGGGCGAAGATTTGATTGGGCCGGATGCGTCGGTCGCGGCCGTGCTCGTTGACCACGTCGCACAGGCAGTTGTCCCGGTCGTTCCAGAACCGGGCCACGAAGTTGGCCTGGAGGCGGTCGGCCGCCTCGCCAGCGCGCATGGCCGTTTCGCGGTCCGCGTCGCCCGCCAGCTCCAGGAAGAAGCGCAGGGCGTTGTACCACAGGGCGTTGATCTCCACCGCCGCTCCGTGGCGCGGCGTGACCGGACGTCCGTAAGCCTGGGCGTCCATCCAGGTGAGCTGGGTGCGTTCGTTGCCGGCGTGAAGCAGCCCGTCCCGGTCCAGCCCGCACAGGGGAACGCGGCCGTCCAGGTGGGCGGTCACGATGGAGCGCAGGGCCGGGTAGATTCGGTCCATGACGAAAGACATGCTTCCCCGGGTTTTGAGGTATTCCTGGACGGCCCAGAAGAACCACAGGGAGGCGTCCACCGAGTTGTAGGCCAGGTGGTCGGAGTTCTGGTCCAGATAGTTGGGCAGCAGTCCGTCGCGGCACAGCCCGGCGTAGGCGGCCAGGACCTCTTCGCCGAACTCCTTGCGTCCGGCGTGGAAGGTCAGGCCGGGCAGGCTTATCATGGTGTCGCGGCCCCATTCGCCGAACCAGTGGTAACCGGCGATGACCGAGGCGAATCCCGAGGGATTGCGGATCAGGAACATGCCGGAGAAATACTTGAGCCATCGCGTGGTCCGGCTGCGGTCCTTGCAGGCTTTGAACTCGGCCTCGCGCCGGGCGACCTCCTTCTTGCGCCACCGCTCAAGGTTGCCCAACGGCTCCACGGAAGCAGCGAAAATCACGGGCTTGCCCTTTTCCAGGCGCGTCTCGAACATGCCGGGGCAGAACAGGTCTTCCTGGTAGTCGAAGCCGCGCGACCGCTCCATGAGGTATTCGACGTTGTAGGTCCACTTGGGGCCGGGGAAGAACTCCGAGGCCCGGTTGGTGCCCATGTAAAGGGGGGGCATTCCTTCGTAGGGCTGGACCTTGCGGCCGTTGCGCTCGGGATAGGACTTGGGCCGCAGGAACATGTTCTCCCTGGTCAGCTTGTGGATGTCCCGGTACGCGAGCAGGGGGCGCAGGCGCAGGGCTGGCTTTACCTTGCCTTCAAGGAGTTCGAAGCAGACCAGCACGGTGTTCTGCCCGTGGATCATGAGAAAGGACTTGCGGATGAGGGCGTCGCCGATGCGGTAGGTCGTGGCCGGGAAGAGGCCCTGGTCGAAGGAGTCCACGAATTGGTGCCCGGTGGGATGGTACACGCCGGGATATTTGTTGGACGAAAGGAAAAATTCCTTGTCGTTGGCCAGGACCGAGGTCTCCAGCTTGGAGAGGAGGACGAACCGCCCCTTGGGCTCCTTGAGGGCCGCGACGAGCAGACCGTGGTATTTGCGGGTATGGCAGTTGATGATGGTGCTGGACGCATAGCCGCCAAGCCCGTTCCCGTCGATCCATTCCTTTCTGGTCGCCGCTTCGGTGTTGACGCATTCTTCTCTGGAAATATGCAGCATGATGACCACCTGTTCATGAGGTTCGGAAGATGGGAGCTGCCCCGGAAGGGGTATTTCCGATTGTTAGAGTTGATAGAAAAATACTGTAGGTTGCAAGTGAAAAAGCGTTTTATGGATTATTATTTTCAAAACGGTACGCTAAAGGATGGCGAAGCGTGACAACGGGCGCGCGGAATTGTTGGCGGCGTGGCTTCTTGGCTTTCGGCTGGGGAGGAAGAAAAACGAAGACGCGGCCGTGAGGCCGCGTCCCGAGCCGTCATGACGGCGGTGCGTTTCGCCCCGGCGGGGAGCCGGGAAAAAACCGTTATTCCGAGGAGGGACGCACCGCTTCCGACTTGCCGAAGATTCGGTTGAGTCGCTGCTGGGCCGCGTCCAGGTACATGAAGTAGACCGGGGTGAAGTAGAGGGTCAGGAGCTGGGAGACCATGAGCCCGCCGACCACGGCCAGGCCGAGCGGACGCCGGGCCTCGGCTCCCGCGCCAAGGCCCAGGGCGATGGGCAGGGTGCCCATGAGCGCCGCCATGGTGGTCATCATGATCGGCCGGAAGCGGATCAGCGCGCCCTCGCGGATGGCCTCGGCCGCGCGCAGCCCGTGTTCGCGTTGGGCTTCCACCGCGAAGTCGATCATCATGATGGCGTTCTTCTTGACGATGCCGATGAGCATGATGATGCCCACGAAGCCGTAGATGTTCAGGTCGAGCCCGAAGAGCATCAGCGTGAGCAGCGCGCCCACGCCCGCCGACGGCAGGCCGGACAGGATGGTCAGGGGGTGGATGAAGGATTCGTAGAGCACGCCGAGGACCAGATAGATGACCAGGATGGCCATGGCCAGCAGAACCCACAGGCCGCGCATGGAGTCCTGGAACGCCTGGGCCTCGCCCTGGAAGCTGGTGGACACCGAGGCGGGAATCACCTCGCGCGCCAGCTCGGAGACGGCGTCCACGGCCGAGCCCAGGGATTCGCCCGGCGGCAGGTTGAAGGAGATGGTCGCCGAAGGCAGTTGGCCCGAGTGGTTGATGGACAGCGGCCCCACGCCGAGGCCCCATTTCGCCAGGGTTTCCAGGCGGATGAGTCTGCCGTTTTGCGAGCGCACCGAGAGCATGGCCAGGGCGTCCGGGTTGCTCTGGAATTGCGGGGCCAGCTCCATGATGACGTCGTAGGTGTCGGTGGGGGCGTAGATGGAGGAAATCTTGCGGTTTCCGAAGGATGTCGAGAGGGCGTCCTCGATCTGGTAGGCGGAGATGCCCAGCGCCGAGGCCCTGTCGCGGTCGATGTCGATGGCCAGCTCGGGGTTGTCGAATTCCATGTCCGAGGAGACGTCCTGGACGTTGGCCAGGTCCCTCATGCGCTTTTCCATTTCGGCGGCGGCCTGGAAGAGGACTTCGGTGTCGGGGCTTTGCAGGGTGTACTGGTACTGCCCCTTGGAGCTGCGCCCGCCGATGCGGATGGCCGGGGGATTGGACACGTAGGACCGGACTCCCGGCACCTGCGCGAGCTTGGCCCGGAGCCGCTGCTGGACCACTTCGATGGACTCGCGCTCGCGGCGGGGCTTGAGGTCGACCATCAGCCTGCCGGAGTTGCCGCCCCGGTTGGGTCCGCCTCCGCCGACCACGGACATGTATCCTTCCACGGCCGGGTCCTTGCTCACGATGGCCATGAGCCGCTGTTGGCGCGTTTTCATGATGTCGAAGGCCACGCCCTGCTCGGCCTCGGTCCGGACCATGAGCCTGCCCGCGTCCTCGGTGGGCAGGAATCCCTTGGGAATGGCGCGGAACAGGACCACGGTAAGGATCAGGACCAGGACGGACGCGAGCATGGTCAGCCGGTGGTGGCGGATGGTCCAGTCCAGGGTGGCCGAGTAGAAGTTGCGCAGCCCCTCGAAGCCCCGCTCGAACAGGTTGAAGATCCTGCCACGCCGTTTCTCTTCCGAGCGGGGACGGATTATCAGGCTGCACAGCATGGGGGTCAGGGTCAGGGAGACCAGCCCGGAGATCAGGATGGAGGCGCAGATGGTCACCGCGAATTCGTGGAACAGGCGGCCCACGATGCCGCCCATGAAGAGCACGGGCAGGAACACGGCGGCCAGGGATATGGTCATGGAGACGATGGTGAAGGCGATCTCCCTGGAGCCGTCCATGACCGCCTCCATGGTAGATTTGCCCATCTCCCCGTGACGGACGATGTTTTCGAGCATGACGATGGCGTCGTCGACCACGAAGCCCACCGACAGGGTCAGGGCCATGAGCGAGATGTTGTTCAGGCTGAACCCGTAGAGGTGCATGACCGCGAAGGTGCCGATGATGGACATGGGCAGGGCCAGGCTCGGGATGATCGTGGCCGACAGCCTGCGCAGGAAAAGGAAGATAACCGTGATGACCAGCGCCACGGTGAGCAGCAGGGTGAACTGGACGTCCTCGATGGATTCCTTGATGGACTCGGAACGGTCGTACAGGACGTCGAGGTTCACGGCGGCGGGCAGTTGGGCCTGGAAGGTAGGCAGCAGGGCGCGCACGGCCTCGACTACCTCCACGGTGTTCGTGCCGGGCTGGCGCTGGATAGCCAGGACCATGCCGGGCTGGCCGTTGTACCAGTTTCGCCGCCTGGTCTGCTCCACGGAGTCGAAGACGTCGGCCACGTCGGACAGGCGCACGGGCGCGCCCTTGCGCCAGGCCACCACCAGCGGCTTGTAGTCCTCGGCGTTCATGAGCTTGCCGCTGGAGCGGACGATGTACTCGCGCACCGGACCGGCCACGGTGCCCACGGGCAGGTTGACGTTGCCCTTGCGCACGGCCTCGGCCACTTCGTCCACACCCAGCTCCATGGAGGAGAGCTTCTCGGGTGAGAGCTGGATGCGCACCGCGTACTTCTGGGAGCCGTAGACCATGACCTGGGCCACGCCGTTGACCATGGAGATGCGCTGGGCCATGAAGTTCTCGGCGAACTCGTTGACGTCGGACAGCCGCATGGTCGGCGAGGAGAGCGAAAGATAGAGGATCGGCGAGTCCGCCGGGTTGACCTTGCGGAAGCTTGGCGTGGAGGTCATGTCGTCGGGCAGCCGCCGCAGGGCGGTGGTGATGGCTGACTGCACGTCCAGCGCGGCGTCGTCGATGTTTCGCTCCAGGTCGAACTGGAGGGTGACGCGCGTGGAGCCCAGGCTGGATACCGAGGTCATGGAGTCCAGGCCCGCGATGGTCGAGAACTGCTTCTCCAGCGGCGTGGCCACGGACGAGGCCATGGTCTCGGGGTTGGCGCCGGAGAGCTGGGCCGAGACCTCGATGGTCGGAAAGTCCACGTTGGGCAGGTCGCTGACCGGCAGCCGCAGATAGGCCATGATGCCGAACACCAGAATGGCGGTCATGAGCAGTGTGGTCATGACCGGGCGTCGGACGAAAAGGGCTGACGGGTTCATTACTCGCCGTCCTTGGCCGGGGCTTGCCCTTGCCCTTTGCCGCTGCCGGGCTCGTTCTTGATGGACACCTTTGCCCCGGGGCTCAGGCCCACCTGGCCGTCAAGGACGACCAGTTCGCCGGATTCGAGTCCGGCGGCGATGACGGTCCGCTTGCCCACGATGTGGGAGGCGGTCACCTGCCTCGCCTCCACTGTGCCGGTCGAGGGGGCGTCCTTGTTAGTCGTGATGACGTAGACATACGGCCCTTCCATGCCCTGCATCACCGCGCCGGTGGGCAGGAGCAGGGCGTCATTGAGGGTCCGAAGGGTCAGCTCCACCCGGGCGAACTGGCCGGGCCAGAAGCGGGTGTCCTCGTTGGGGTATGAGGCCAGAAGTCGAATGGTGCCGGTGGTCGTGTCCACGGCGTTGTCCACGGCGGCGAGGTCCGCGTCCACGGGCGCGGCGTTCGTGCCGGACGGGGTGATGCGCACTCGCATGGGGCCCTGCCTGCGGCGTTCCATGATCTCGCCCAGGTAGCGTTCGGGTAAGGTGAAGGAAATGTTGATGGGCCTGATCTGGTTGATGACGCACAGGGTCCGGTCGTCGTTGGCCTTGATGACGTTGCCCACGTTCACCTGGACGATGCCCACCCTCCCCGGGATGGGGGCCCGGATGGAGGCGTAGTCGCGGTCGAGCCGGGCTTTTTCCAGGGCGGCCTCGTTGAGCCGGATGGTGTTCTCAAGGGATGTGGCCTCGGCAAAGGTGTCGTCGTACTGCTCTTGGGCGACCACGTTCAGGTCGCGGAGCTTGGAGTACCGCCGCAGGTCCTCCTTGGCCTTGTTCAGATGAGCGCGGTCCCGGTCGAGACGTGCCTGAGCCTCCTTCACCGCCAGGTCGAAGGAGCGGGAATCCACCTGGAAGAGCAGGTCGCCCGCCTCCACGTCCTGGCCGTTTTGGACCAGTTGTTTCTCAATGATTCCGCCCACCCTGGACTTGATTTCCACCGAGGCCAGCGGGGTGACGTTGCCGACCGCCGACAGGGTGACGGGCACGTCTTCGCGCACCGCGGCCGCAGCCGTGACCGGGACCACCCGCTCACGTTTGGCCTTCTTTTCGCCGTTCCCGCAGGCTGCGAGAAAGCCCGCCGCAAGCAGGCAGAGCAGTCCGGTCAGGACCGGGCGGACAACGGCCCGGCGGCAGGCCCGATTTCCCTTGAATTCACGAAGAAGTGAGCGAGGCACATGCCCTCCCGGTATGCAGCCCCGCAGCGGCGGGAGCCGTATGTCGTCATACCGCCGGATACCGGCGGACGGTCGTTCCGTTTACACTGTCCGCGTTTATAATTGCAAAGAAACACAAACACAATGGGGTTGCCCGCGCGAATAGCGTTCCCGACCGCCCCGCCATGTCACCGCGCGGGGAATTCTTAGGCGATTCGCTCTCTTGCCGCTTGCGGAAAAATGAGGGGGCAATGACCGGGCGAAAAGAGAGGAGGAACCCCGGTGAGGGAAAGTGAGGCGGTCTCCGGTTGTCGCTGGTTTTTCATCTCATTATATTCATGGATTTTTTTTGTGATGCGCATCGTACGAAAGGCGCGGTCATGCCGGTCCGGCAGGACTTTCCCGAAATTGTAAACAAATGAGCCGGGCAGCGGAAAAGGCGGGGCAGGTAGGGCGTCGGTCAGCCGCAGGGCGTGGCCGTTGGCTTCAATCGTTGCGCGTGGCGTCGACAAGGCCTTCGTGGTCGATGATGCGGATATTTCGGCCGGAGGCCTCAATAAGCCGCCGGCGTTTGAATCGCTGGATGACGCGCGACAGGGTTTCCGGCGTTGTGCCGACGATCCTGGCCATCTCGGCGTGGGAGATGTGCAGGGTAAAGGGCTCGCCGGGCCGGGCGGCGCAACATCCTTCGGAGTGCCGGAGGAAACGGGCGATTCGCTTCTGCGTGCCGTGCAGGGCCAGGGATTCCACGAGGTTCATGGTCTCCAGCAGCCTGCCCGCCAGGGTTTGCATGATCTTGAGCAGCAGGAGGGGCTCGCGTCGGGCCAGGTCCTCCATGTCTTCCGATGGGACGCTCGCCACGCGGCTCTTTTCGAGGGCGGTCACGTTCACTGGGTAGGGCTTGTCCGTAAAGGCCGTGCAGAAGCAGAACGGCTGTCCCGCCTCCACCAGGTAGAGGGTCTGCTCCTTGCCTTCCGGTGTGCCTCGGAAAATTTTGGCCCGCCCGGACAGGACGATGAAGAAGGCCTGAGTTTCGTCCGACTGGCTGATGATCCGTTCCCCGGGCGCGTAGACGTTTGTTTCGGCCCGGCTGGCCAACGCCCGGACCGCTTCGTCCTCAAGCCCCGCAAACAGGGGAATTCGTCGCAATAACCGGAAGTTGTCCATGACTTTTTTTCCCATAAAAATTGATCGCGATCAATGTGGTGATTTAAAAATTCTCCTATGATATATGCGTGAATAGCTGTTAATGGTTTGGAATCTAAGGAGGTATCAATAATGACGATTTCCCGCAGAGGATTTTTGGGAGCGTTGGGGGTCGCGGGGGCGGCCTCGGCGGCGCCCGGAAATGCGCAGGCGTGGCAATCCAAGGCGCCGCCCGATCCATATGGCTGCCTGGTGGATCTGACCCGCTGCGTTGGGTGCCGCAAGTGCGAGCAGGCGTGCAAGGAGGTCAACGACCTGCCCGAGCCCGCCGTGAAGTTCGACGATCTGACCGTGCTCGACGCCAAGCGGCGGCCGGACCAGAACGTCTTCACCGTAATCAACCGCTATTACCCCGGGCGCATCGACGACCGCGACAAGCTGGCTCCGACCTTCGTGAAGGTGCAGTGTATGCACTGCCAGGACCCGGCCTGCGTTTCGGCCTGCATCACCGGGGCGTTGACCAAGAAGGACAACGGGGCCGTGCATTACGACGTCGACAAGTGCATAGGCTGCCGCTACTGCATGGCGGCCTGTCCCTTTGAAATCCCGGCCTACGAGTACGACAAGCCGATCATGCCCCGGGTGCGCAAGTGCACGTTCTGTTATGAGCGCATCTCCAAGGAGGGCGGCAAGCCCGGTTGCGCTTCCATATGCCCGGTGGAGGCGATCACCTTCGGCAGGCGTTCGGAACTGTTGCGCCTGGCGAAAAACCGCATCGAAAACGATCCCGGCAAGTACCTGAACCACATCTACGGAGAGCACGAGGTGGGCGGCACGAGCTGGCTGTACATCTCCAACGTGGACTTCGAGAAGGTCGGCTTCCAGAAGCTGCCGACGCGGCCCATGCCGCAGACCACGGAGACCATTCAAAGCTCGCTGTTCAGCTATTTGTGGTCCCCGCTGGCCCTGTTCGGGGTCCTCGGGGCGGTAATGGGCGCGACTGCGCGCAAGGGCGACAAGGAGGGCGATCATGACGCATAAGCCGCAACCCGTGGACCGGCCCTTCTGGACGCCGGGCGTGCTGGTCATGCTGGTCCTGATGATCGGGGCGGGCCTGACCCTGGCGGTCCGCTACACTTACGGCCTGGCCGCCGTGACCAACCTGAACAACCATTACCCGTGGGGCATCTGGATCGGCCTGGACGTGGCCTCGGGCGTCGCCCTGGCCGCGGGCGGTTTCACCACCGCCTTTCTGGGGCACATCCTGGGCCGCCACTACTACGAGTCCGTGACCCGACCCGCTCTGCTGACCGCCGCGCTGGGCTATACCTTCGTGGCGTTGGCCGTGTTCTTCGATATTGGCCGCTCCTGGGCCATTTGGAAGCCTGTCTTCTTCCAGAACCACAACTCGGCCCTGTTCGAGGTGGCCATGTGCGTCATGGTCTACGTCTCCGTGCTGTGGATCGAGTTCATTCCGGTCCTGGCGGAGCGGCTGGGGAGCAGGATCAAGCTTCTGGCCGTCCTGAACCGACTTCTGGACAAGACCATGTGGGTCTTCATCATCCTTGGGGTGGTGTTGTCCTGTATGCATCAGTCGAGCCTCGGCACCCTGTTGGTCATCGCGCCTACCAAGGTGTCGCCGCTATGGTACACGCCGTATCTGCCGCTGCTCTTCCTGACCTCGGCCTTTGCCGTGGGGTATCCCATGGTCATCGTGGAGACGACCATCGCCACCTCTTCGCTCAAGCTGGAGTCGGAGATGAACGTGCTCTCCCCGTTGTCCAGGATCACCATCCTGCTGCTGGGCGTGTACATGTTCCTGAAGATCGGCGACCTGGTCGTGCGCGGCGCGTACACGACCCTGCTGGACGGCTCGGCCCAGAGCAACTCCTTCCTGGTGGAGGTGGCGCTTGGCGTTGTTCTGCCGTGGCTCATGCTGCTCTTCCCGGCGGTTCGCCGTTCGCGCAGGCTGCTTTTCACGGCAGCGCTGCTCATCGTGTCGGGCGTCATGCTCAATCGATTCAACGTGTTCGTGGTCTCCTTCAAGGCCCCGTATGCAAACTACCCGTACTATCCGGCCATCGGCGAGATACTCGTCACCGTCGGGGCCGTGGCCACGATCTTCTTCCTCTATCGTCTGATCGTGACCTGGTTCCCGGTGCTTTCCGCCCAACGACAGGAGGTGTCGCAATGATGAGGAAGATACTCGGATGGCTGGCCTTCGCCGTCGCGGCGGCGTTTCTGGCCGGGGCCGTCCCTTCCATGGCCGCCACGGCTCCGGGCGCGCCCGCCGAGCCCCCGGCCAAGTCCCGGAAGGACCAGACGCCCAAGCCGGAAGGCTGGTCGCCCGTCGATCAGGTCAAGGCCGAGGCGGAAGCCCGCAAGCCATATCAGTATGTGGAAAAGGTGCTCATGGAGGACCTGCCCCTTCGCCAGCAGCGGTTGCGCGAGTTGGGCATCGGCCCCAAGGACATCAAGCGCAGCTACGTGCTGCTGAACAGCCCGTTGGTGGAGACCTTCGGGCGCAAGTACGGACCCGTGCGGTTCATGCACGCCAAGCATTCGGCCGCTCTCGACGGCGACTGCGCGTCCTGTCACCATTACCGGCCCGCCGATCCCGAGGCGTCGGAGACCGTGGCCTGCCGCGCCTGCCATCAGGACGCGTTCTCGGAGAAGAATCCGGAGCGCATCGGGCTCAAGGCGGCCTACCACATGCAGTGCATGAACTGCCATGAGGAGATGAAGCGCGGTCCGGTGAGCTGCGAGGGGTGCCACGCCAAGCGGAGCACGGACCACAAGGAGCTGGTCAATCTCCCGGAGAATCCCACTCCGCAACAGGTGACCGGGGAATGCCTGCGCTGCCACGAGCAGGCGGGCGAGGACATGCTCGACACGGCCCACTGGCTGTGGCGCGGCCCGTCCCCCTACACGGTGGAACACAGACGGAGCGTCATGTCCGGCAAGGGGACCACGACGCTCAACAACTTCTGAATATCCCCCATCAGCAACGAGGCTCGTTGCACATCATGTCATGCGGGATACGGCTGGAAGGATTCCACCTTCGACTTCACCAACAAGAACAACATCGACTGTCTGGTCTGTCACGACACCACGGGCAGCTACAAGAAGGCCCCGCCTGCGGCGGGTATGCCCGACCCCAAGGTGGACATGCTCTACGTTGCGCAGCGCGTCGGCCCCACCAGCAGGAAGACCTGCGGAGCCTGCCACTTCAGCGGCGGCGGTGGCGATGCGGTAAAGCACGCCGACATGTCCGCCGAGCTGTACTGGCCGGACCGCAACTGTGATATCCACATGGGCGGGTACGACTTCTCCTGCGTGGAGTGTCACACGACCCGCAACCACAAGATATCGGGCCGGTCCACATCGGCTCCGGTGGCCGAGGGGTCCCGCGCCTGCGAGGACTGCCACACCACCAAGCCGCATTATGGCGAGACACTGCTCGACCATCACCTGAACAAGCACTGCGAGGCCGTGGCGTGCAACACCTGCCATTCGCCCATCTACTCCAAGTGCGCCCCCACCAAGACGTGGTGGGACTGGTCCACCGCCGGCGACAAGAAGCGCGAAGTCGGCAAGGACAAGTACGGCAAGCCCGACTATGACTGGAAGAAGGGGGACTTCCGCTGGGGCGAGTCCGTCAAGCCCGAGTACGCCTGGTACAACGGGTTCATGAAGCGGCTGCTGCTCGGTGACGCCATCAATCCCGAGGCCAGGGGCTTCAATCCCGGCGAGCGGTTGACCGCCGCCGAGAAGGACGGGCTGGTGAAGACCAACATCACCGAGCCCATCGGTTCCATCAAGGACCCGCATTCGCGGATCACTCCGTTCAAGATCATGTCCGGCATCCAGCCCGCCGACGCCAAGAATCGGTATCTGCTCCTCCCGCATCTGTATCCGTACGACAAGGAGGACAAGACCGCCTACTGGAAGGGCGCGGACTGGCAGGCCGCCTTCAAGGAAGGCATGGAAAAGGCCAAGCTCCCGTACAGCGGCGAGTACATATGGGTGGCAACGGAGATGTACTGGCGCATCGAGCACGAGGTCATGCCCAAGGAACACGCGCTCTCCTGCGTTCAGTGCCACGACAGCCTCAAGGGCGAGAAGACCTGTGACCGCTGCCATCAGGATACCCGCGACGTGAAGTTCCGGGAACTGACGGAAAAGGGCGCGGACTTCGAGCTGCTGCGGATGATGGGCCGCGACGTGGGCGATCTGATCGGCAAGACCGATTACATCGACTTCAAGAAGCTCGGCTACAAGGGCGACCCGATCCTCTACGGCGGCCGGTTCAGCCAGTTGCCGCTCGGACAGGGACCAGCCAAGGACTAGGGAGGAATCCCCTCCGCAAACGGCAAGGCCCGGAGTCGTTGGACTCCGGGCCTTTTTGCTTGTGCGGTTGCCGCCTCGCAGGGCGGGCGTCAGGCCTGGATGCCGTAGCGGTCCATCTTGGCGTACAGGGTGTTGCGGCCGATGCCCAGGGCCTTGGCCGTCTTGCTGATGTTGCCCTGGTGGAAGTCCAGGGCCTCCCGGATGGCGTTGGCCTCGCGGTGCTTGAGGAGGAATCCCTTGTCCCGGGAACGGTCGCCGGAGCCGATGGCCCTGCCGCCCGCTTTCTCCTGGATGTAGTGGGGCAGATGCTCGGGCAGGAGCAGGTCGCCGGACAGGTTGTTGGCCGCGTACTCCAGGCAATTGACGAGCTCGCGCACATTGCCGGGCCAGTCGTGGGCCTTGAGCAGTTCCCCGGCCTCGGGGGATATGGCCGGGCAGGGGATGCCGAAGGCGTCGCACAGACGGTTGAGATGGTGCTCGGCCAGCAGGGATATATCGTTGCCGCGTTCCCTGAGCGGGGGGATGGCGATGGTTACGACGTTGAGCCGGTAGTAGAGGTCCTCGCGGAAGAGGCCCCGGTCCACCAGGTCTCGCAGGTTCTTGTTGGTGGCCGCCAGTATCTTCACGTCCACGGGCAGGGGGCTGGTGCCGCCCACCGGGACCACGGCCCGTTCCTCAAGGGCGCGAAGCAGGTTGACCTGCTGGGACAGGGGCATCTCGGATATTTCGTCGAGGAAGAGCACGCCCTTGTCCGCCTTCTGGAATTTGCCGACCCGGCCTCGCTTGGCCGCGCCGGTGAAGGCCCCTTCCCGGTAGCCGAACAGCTCGCTCTGGACCAGTTCCTCGGTGAACGCGCCGCAATTCACGGCAACGAAGGGCTGCTTGGCGCGGGGACCGGCCTGGTGAATGCCTTTGGCGAAGAGTTCCTTGCCGGTGCCGGATTCGCCGGTGAGCAGCACGGTGGACGGGGTGCGGGCGGCATTGGCCGCCCGGCGGATGGCCTGGCGCATGGCCGTGCCTTCGTGAAGCACGTGTTCGAACCCCGCGACCTCCTCGGGTTCCGCCTGCTTCCGCGACGCGGTGCGCGGCCCGGCCGTGAACTGCCGTGCGCGCTGGGTCTCACTGACCGTGACGATGGTGTCGAGCCACGCGCCGCTCGCGCTGAAGGTCGGCATGACCCGGATGTACAGGCTGGAGTTCACCAGGCATTTGACGATGACCGGCTCGCACAGGGACGCGTTCTTGGCCTTGGCGAGATACGGGGCCATGTCGAAGAAATCCTCGGCCTTGCGGCCGCGCAGGGCGTCGCCGGAACGGTTCAGCAACAGCTCGGCGGTATTGTTCGCGCTGGTGATCCGGCCGGATTTGTTCAGGAACAGCACGCCGGTCATGACCGAGTTGAACATGGAGGAGAACAGGGAGGCCATCTGGCCTTCCAGCTCGGAGCAGTACAGGCGGCTCAGGTTCTGTTCCAAGGCCCTGGCGGCGTGGAGCACCAGGTCCATGGCCTCGGAATGGTCGGCCGAGGTCGGGCCGGAAATGTCGAAGCAGCCCCATACGTTGCCCCGGGGGTCCAGGATGGGCGCGGCGGTGCAGTTCCACCTGTGGTGGCTCTCGCAGAAATGCTCCGCGCCGAAGACCTGCATGGGCCGCCCCGTGGCCAGGGCCGTGCCGATGGCGTTGGTGCCCACGCACGATTCCGACCAGTTCGCGCCGGGACCGAAATTGAGCCGGTCCGCCTCGCGCAGGACGGACAGGTCGCCGCAGGTTCGGGCCACGCGAGCGTCGGCGTTGGCGATGGTCATGAGCAGCCCCTTGCCCTTGATGAGGTCGTAGGCCGTGCTCTCGATCTCGCCGCAGATTTTTTCCAGGGTGACGGTGAACTGTTCGAGCTGGGTCATGGGGAGGAAGTCCCAGCAACTGCGGGGAGCCGGATCAACCGCCATGTCCTTGCATCGCCGCCAGGAATCCAGCAGGGACTGGTCCACGTTTCGGGCCTTCATCCTCTTGCCTTCCACGAACTGCTTCCAGTTCGAATAGTCGACTTGTGCGCCGCGCTGCTTGTGGGAGCGGGGCACGGGAAGCGGCGCACGTTCCTCTGGTTCGTGCGGGTCCCGCCGTATTTCGAAACCGTTTCCATCTCTGAGGAGCAGGTGCATCGCCTTACCTCCGGACTGACACAGGAAATGTATTTATGACCGCATGGTTGTTGTCCTCCAAGGTCAAAACCGTGTCAAGTGTTCCAAATTCGAACGCCTAATCTATGTCGATGTGACGAATTTTTGTTTTATATCGGCATGATGCGGTTGTCAGAAGACTTTTGCGGCGAATTCCACCCGGTTGTTCGCGCCCCGAACAGTTGGACGGTGTATAACGTAAGATGGTGTATTATCTCGTTGGAATAATTTACTTATATGGCTTGGCACCGCCGTTGCAATCCTCCTGCAAACGTAAGCAAAAAACCAGGAGGACTTGGTTATGGCTCAAGATGTGATAATGCCCAAGTGGGGCCTGACCATGAAGGAAGGCAAGGTCGTCCGCTGGCTCAAGGGCGAAGGGGATTCGGTTGAAGCCGGAGAGCCTTTGTTTGAAGTGGAAACGGACAAAATCACCAACTCGGTCGAAGCGCCCGCCGGGGGCGTTTTGGCCCAAATCATCGTTCCCGAGGGCGACGTGGCGCCGGTTCAGGCCGTTCTCGGCATCATCGCCGCGCCGGGCGAGGCCGTGGAGCGCGCTGCCGCGTCTTCCGATTCGGCCCAACCCGCCGGGGATGCGGCCCCCGCAACCACTGCCGGTCAGCCCGCCGCTCCCGCCGGGGACGGTAAGTTCGTTCCGGCCATGCCCGCCGCGCGCAAGCTCGCCCGCGAGCTGGGCGTGGACCTGGCCGAAGTGACCGGCACCGGGGCGAACGGCTCCATCACCATGAAGGACGTCCAAGCCCGGGCCGATTCCGCTTTTGAAGGAATCAACGCCAGCCCCAAGGCCATCGAGTTCGCCCGCAAGCAGAGCATCGACCTTTCTCTGGTCGAGGGAACGGGCGAGGACGGCCGAATCACCAAGGCGGACATCCTGCGCGCCATGAATCCGGCTGCCGATCAATCTGCCGCTGCGTCCGCTCCGGCCGCCGGGGACACCGTCGTGCCCATGGAAGGCGTGCGCAGGCTCATCGCGGACAACATGCAGGCCAGCCTTCAGAACGCCGCCCAATTGACCGTGTTCGTGGAGGTGGACGCCACCGAGATGGTCAACCTGCGTGCGCGGCTGCTGGAGCGCAACAAGCGCGACGCCGAGTACCGGCTGTCCTACAACGACATCATCTCCTACGCCGTGTGCCGCGCCCTGAAGCGTCATCCGATCATGAACTCCACCCTTCAGGAAGACGGCATCCATCTGCACGAGCGCGTCAACCTCGGCATCGCCGTGTCCCTCGAAAACGGCCTTATCGTTCCCAACGTCAAGGAAGCCGACACCTTCGGCCTGGAAGAACTCAAGACCTGTGTTCGCGATGTGGCCGGGCGGGCGCGCAAGGGCGGCCTGAACATGGACGAGATCAGCGGCGGCACCTTCACCATCAGCAACGTGAGTATGCTCGGTGTGGACGGGTTCACTCCCATCCTCAACCCGCCCGAGACGGGCATCCTGGGCGTTGGCCGCATCGTCGAGAAGCCCGCCGTGCATAACGGCGAGATCGCGGTTCGCCGGATGATGACCCTGTCCCTGACCTTCAACCACATGACCACGGACGGCGCTCCGGCCATGGCCTTCCTGCGCGAGCTGGGGGACATGCTGGAAACTCCCGGCCTGATGATCGTCTAGGAGGAGCCCGTGGCGTTGAAACGGTTTGCCATCGAGCTCGGCTACGCCGCCGACCTGCACGGCGAGGACATGACCAAGGCCGCCGTCCGAGCGGTACGCGACGCCGTGTCCCGCATATGCCTGTGCGGCATCGTGGAGATTTGCGGCCGTGATCGGTTTCAGGGCGTGTATGTCCACGCGGACGTGGCCGTTCCCGATCCTGACGGCGTGGACCGCGACGCGGTGCTCGCCTGCATTCCCATCGGCGAGGCGTCCCTGACGGTAATTGCCGGGGGAATGAGTGTGCCGGGGATCGAGGTCCCGTGTTTCGCCCCGGGCGCGAGCAATATCGTTGCGGCCTGCGCCGCCCTGACCGTCTCCATTGAAATGGACGGGGCGGGGGGAGCGGAAGGAACGAACCAACAGGCCTGCGGATGCGCCGCCAAGGCCGAATAACCTACAGGAGAGAAAGCAATGGCTCTCAGCAAGAAGACATTGATTCACATGTATGAAACCATGAACAGAATCCGTCTGTTCGAGCAGAAGTTGCAGGAATTCTTCGCCGCGGGCGAGATTCCGGGCTTCGTGCACCTGTACCTCGGCGAGGAAGCCGTGGCCACCGGAGCCTGCTCGGCACTGACCGACGCCGACATGATTACCAGCACCCATCGCGGCCACGGCCACCTGCTGGCCAAGGGCGGCGACCTGAAGCTGATGATGGCCGAAATCTTCGGCCGCTCCACCGGCTATTGCAAGGGCAAGGGCGGTTCCATGCATATCGCCGACCTCGACCTCGGCATCCTTGGCGCGAACGGCATCGTGGGCGGCGGCGGACCGCTGGCCGTGGGCGCAGCCCTGGCCGCCAAATACAAGAAATCCAAGGATGTGGCCCTGTGCTTCTTTGGCGACGGCGCGTCCAACCAGGGCACCACGCAGGAATCCCTGAACATGGCCAGCGCGTGGAAGCTGCCCCTGGTCTTCGTCAACGAGAACAACGGCTACGGCATCTCCTGCCCGCAGTGCAAGTCCATGGCCGTGGTCGACATCGCCGACCGCGCCGCCGCCTACGACATGCCCGGCGTGGTGGTCGACGGCAACGACGTGCTGGCCGTGTACGAGGCCGTGACCGAGGCCGTGAAGCGCGCCCGCAAGGGCGAAGGCCCCTCGCTCATCGAATGCAAGACCTACCGCTGGCGCGGTCATTTCGAGGGCGACGCCTGCACCTACCGCTGCACCGAGGAACTGGAGGAGTGGATGGCCAAGGACCCCATTCCCCGGTTCGAGGCCAAGCTGCTGGAAAGCAAGACCCTGTCCAGGAAGGAAGCGGACAAGATCAAGGAACGCATCGCCGGGGACATCGACGACGCCGTGAACTTCGCCAAGGAAAGCCCGATGCCGCTCACTACGGCGCTCATGGACGACGTTTACGCCTAAGCGGCGGTTCACCTTTCACGAATCCACATATAATTCTACGGAGAGAACAATGTCCGAAAAAACATATCTTCAGGCACTCAATGAGGCGTTGAGGCAGGAAATGGAGCGCGACGAGAACGTGTTCATTCTCGGCGAGGACGTGGGCCGGTTCGGCGGCTGCTTCGGCGTCACCCAGGGGCTGTTCGATCAGTTCGGCGAGGAGCGCGTCATGGACACCCCCATCACCGAAAGCGCCATCGTGGGCGCGGCTTCCGGGGCCGCCGCCGCCGGGCTGCGCCCCGTGGCCGAGCTGATGTTCGTCGACTTCATCGGCGTGGCCATGGATCAGCTCTTCAACCAGGCCGCCAAGATGCGCTTCATGTTCGGCGGCAAGGCCACGGTGCCCATGACCCTTCGGATGCCCCAGGGCGCGGGTATCGGCGCGGCCGCCCAGCATTCCCAGTCCCTGGAGTCCTGGTTCATGAATATCCCCGGCCTCAAGGTGGTCATCCCCTCCACCCCGCGCGACGCCAAGGGCTTGCTCGTCAGCGCCATCCGCGACGACAACCCGGTGGTCTTCCTGGAGCACAAGCTGCTCTACGGCGTCTCCGGCGAGGTCCCGGATGAGAGCTACGCCATTGAACTGGGCAAGGGCGAGATCAAGCGCGAGGGCACGGACGTTACCATCGTGGCCACCTCCCAGATGGTCTATTCCGCCCTGGAAGCAGCCGAGAAGCTCAAGGCCGACGGCATCGAGGCCGAGGTGGTGGACCCGCGCTGCCTCCAGCCGCTGGACAAGGACATCATCCTTGATTCCGTCAAGAAGACCCACGCCCTGGTCGTGGCCCATGAGGCCGTGCAGTACTCCGGCCCCGGCGCGGAGATCGCGGCCATGGCGGCCGAAGAGGCCCTTGATTATCTGGACGCTCCCGTGAAGCGCGTCGGCGCGCCGTTCTGCCCGGTGCCGTTCTCCCCGCCGCTGGAACAGTTCTACATTCCCGGTGCGGACAACATCGTCGAAGCCGTCAAGAGTATTCGCTAATCCCACACCCTGGCGGGAGGGCGGCTTCGGCCGTTCTCCCGCCGCATTTTCATGAGGGCGTCCCATTGAGCATCGCAGCCATTCTGGCCAATCCCGCTTCCGGCAAGGACATCCGCCGCCTGGTGGCCCATGGTTCGGTTTTCGACAATCAGGAAAAGGTGCGCATGGTCCGCAGGCTCATCCTCGGCCTGGAAAAGGCGGGGGTGACCAAAATCCTCTATATGCCGGACTCCTACGCCATCGTGCCCAGGGCTCTCAACGCCATTTCTCCTTCCATCCCCGTGGAAGCGGTGGAAATGCCCATCCGCAACAGCCAGACCGACACCACAGTGGCGGCGGGCATCATGGAAACCCTCGGCGCGCGATGTCTCGTCATCCTCGGCGGCGACGGCACGAGCCGGGCGGTTTGCAAGGGCACCACAGCCATTCCGCTTCTGCCGCTTTCCACGGGGACAAACAATGTCTTCCCCGTCATGGGGGAGGCCACCGTGGCCGGGTTGGCCGCCGGGCTCGTGGCCACCGGACGTTTGCCGCGCGACAGGTGCTGCTATCGCTCCTGCATGTTCGACATCCTGCTCGACGGCGAGGTTGTGGATATGGCCCTGGTGGACGCGGCGGTGTATGACGACGTCTTTCTCGCCTCCAAGGCCGTCTGGCACATGGATAAGGTGCCCCAGCTTTTCCTGACGCGGTGCAGCGCGGCTTCCATCGGGCTGTCGGCCATCGGCGGCCAGTTGCGGGCCATCCGTCCCGAGGAGCCCAAGGGGCTCGCCCTGCGCCTCGGGAACGGTTCCACCATGGTGGTTTCGGCCGCCATTGCGCCGGGCATGTTCGCGGACGTGCCGGTCGGCGGCGTCGCGGAAATGGCTCCCGGAGAGATTTTCGATATCGGTACGAGCCCCGGTCTCATCGCCCTGGATGGCGAACGCGAGGTGGAGATTCCGAGCGGGAGCCGCGCGGCCATCCGGCTGAACACCGACGGGCCGATGGTCGTGGACATGGAAAAAACCATGTCGCTGGCCGGGGCCGAGGGCGTGTTTCGCAAACTGTCATAACAAAGAGGAGCAATCATGAGCAGCGCATTGAAAGCCGCCTTCATCTTCGTCGCGCCCAACGCCGATCCGGCAAGGGACCGCAATTGGGTCAGGACCGAAGCCGTGGAATTGCTGGCCGTGGCCGTGAAGGACTACGCCCAGGCCGAGACCGTGGCCCGCGACCTGGTGGAGAGGGAAGGCATCGCCGCCATAGAGCTGTGCGGCGGATTCGGCACGGCGGGCACCGCGCGCATCGCGGCCGCGGTGAATGTCCCGGTGGGAGCGGTCCGGTTCGATATCCACCCCGGCTTGGGCAACGCCAGCGGCGACACCCTGTTCGGCTAGACGTAGAAAGGACGTATGCCGCGCCGCGGGCGCAACATGGTATGCAAGGGGGTGACCTTTTGCCCGCCAGAGGCGAAATCACCCGACCAACGCCGCGACTCGGCTTTCAACGTCTGGTTTTTATTCAGCGAGTGGGGATAGTTCCTGAAAAAAGGGGCCGCATCCAATGGATGTCGGCCCCGCAAGACTGTTCGCGAAGAGCCTAGGAGCCGGCGAGCACGTGTTCCTTGGTCACGAAACAGGTGAACGTCCCGCTGAAGACCACGTCTTCGCCGCACGACACATCCACCTGCACGAGATGCTTGCGCTCCTGCGGGGTCTGGTCCTTTGCCCTGGCCACAAGGACGTCTCCCACGCGCGACGGCTTCAGAAAACGGGTTTCGGCAGCGCCGAGGACCACGTTGGGGTGGTTGACGGACAACATGGCTGCGTAGTCGGCCAGTCCGAAAATGAAGCCGCCGTGGACCAGTTCGCTGGCGTCGGCGGCCATGCACGGGGCGCATTCGAGTCGCACCGCGCTGCTTCCTTCCTGTACTTCGATCGGCTCGCCGCACAGGGCGCGGTCGATGCTTTCGTGGGTCTTTATCTCCATCAATGCCTCCGGGAATGCGGCTCGGTCGTCCGCCGTCGGGCAGGCGGCGGAACTCCGGGGCCGCGGGGCGCGCATTCCGCCCCCGGGCCCCGACAAAATCCGCCGTCCGGTTAATCGAAAAGGTCGTCCAGTTCGTCGAACACGTAGTGCATGTACATGACCTTCGGCGAGCCGCCCATGGAAATGGCCAGCATGGCCGCCTGCATGATTTCTTCCTTGGTCGCGCCGTGGCTGGCCGCGCCCTGGATATGAAGGGAAATGCACATTTCACACTGGGACATCATGGAACAGGCCACGTGGATCAGTTCCTGCGTCTTGTGATCGATGGGCCCAAACTGGCTGATCTCCTTTGTGAAGGCAAGGTAATTCGGGAAGACGTTGCCCGCCCGCTGCGTCATCTTGGCCAAGGTCGTTGCTGCTTTTTCGGCTGCATCCATGAGAGTTTCTCCTGGGTTTTGATGTTGAGATGCACGAATAAAGCAAGGAGTATGCCCCGGCTATTTTTGTCTTATAAAGCAGTATGTTTTGCAGAATATCGGATTGCGGAGATGGGGAAAAGGGGCCGAAGCCTGTCCCGGACATGAACATTGCTCGGATTTCGAACAGGCACGTCCGGGACGCGGCAGGCTCAGAACAGGCAGTCGAGGAGGGCGGGCAGGGTAACGCCGTGCAGGTAGTCGTCGAGGGGGATTCCGGCCAGCCGCGCTTCGATCTCACGGCGGTCGTGGCGGCTTCCGACAAGCCGTTCCTCCAGCTCGCCGACGTCGCGGACGCCGAAGTAGTCGCCGAACAGGCGGGCCTTGAGGACGCGCCCCTTCTTTACGTACAGGTTCACGTCCAGCAGGCCGCCGGGGGTGCGGGCGCGTTTGCTGAAGTTGTAGGCGGGGGAGGAGCCGAAGTTCCAGTCCCAGGTCCGGTACCGTTTGTCGGCCAGTCGGTCGATGGTCTCGGTCTCGTCGCCGGTCAGGGCCGTTTCGTTCGGGGATGCGCCGCCGGATACGGAATTCATGAGTGCCTCAATGAATTCCGTGACTTCCATGGTTTTTTTCAGGTGGCTCGATATGTTTGTCACCCTGGAGCGCACACTCTTGACCGCCTTGTCCTGGTATTTTTCCGGGGCCACGCGCAATGCGCCGGAGAGGTCGGTCATGTCCGAGGCGAAGAGCAGGGTGCCGTGGTGGAGGACGCGCCCGCCATGGAAATGCTGGGCGTTGCCCGAGAATTTCTTCCCGTCGATGAGCAGGTCGTTGCGCCCGCTGAAGACGCATTCAACGTCCATGGAGCGCAGTGCCTGCTGAATGGGGATGGTGAATCGCTCGAAGTCCAGCCCTTCCGACGGCTTGCCGTTATTGATGAAGGTGAAGTTGATGTTGCCGAGGTCGTGGAACACGGCCCCGCCGCCGCTCAGTCTGCGGACCACCGGAATATCCCGCTCGCGGGTGAAGGTCTCGTCGATTTCGGCCAGGGTGTTCTGGTTTCGCCCGACAATGACCGCGGGCCGGTTGCGCCAGAGCATGAAAACTTCGTCGCCGGATTCCGTAAGCAGCCATTCCTCGGCGGCCAGGTTGAACGCGGGGTCGGTGGATTGGTTGTGGATGTATCGCATGAACGCTCCTTTGTGGCGGGCATTGCAAAAGGCGGGCCCCGGGATTTTGGGCCGTCCGCCCTATACCCGCTGCAGGGCCGCCGGGCAAGGCCCTCCCGGGCTGTCCGGCTGGTCTCGGGCGGCCGAAGGGGGTATGACCCTTGCATCGGGAACGCCGCAAGGAGGGCAAAAACGTGACCGAGTGCATCGATATCGATCTGGTGGCCAACGCCGGGGTTCTGGTCCGGGGCGGCGGCCTGGGGCTGCTCGTGGACGGCGTTCACGACGAGGGCGGGCATCCGTTCAGCCGGGTGGGGCCGGACACCGTGGCGCGCATGGTTCGGGGAGAGGGCGTCTTCGCGGACCTGGATTACCTGTTGTTTACCCATGAGCATCCGGACCACTTCACCCCGAAGCTGACGTTGGAGCTTCTTCGCCGTAGACCCGTCAGGGGCGTGTTCCTGCCGGACGCGGCCCAAGGCTCGTCCGAGCTGGCGCGGTTCACGGACGCGCTCGTGGAGATGGGCGTTCCGCACTGGCCCCTCGGGCTCGCGCCGGGCTGTGTCAGGAGAGTCGAGCCCGAGCCCGGTCTGGCCGTCACCGCCGTGGGCGCGCGCCACATGGGACCGAAGTTCCGGGACGTGCGCAACGATTGTCTGCTCGTCACCCTGGACGGCATGAACCTGCTTTTCACCGGCGACGCCGACCACGTTCCGGAATATTACGAGGACGCCCTGCGCGACGTTGATATCGACGCTGTTTTCGTCAATCCGATCTTCTACCACAACCCGGACGGCCAGGCGGTCATCAACGACATCTTCCGCCCGCGCGAGGTGTTCATTTACCACATGCCGCCCAAGGACGACGATCCCTTCCATCTCGTCTTCACGGTCAAGAGGGCGATGGAACGTCACGCCCGGCCGGACATGCCGGTCCGCGTGCTCGATGCGGACAACGCGGCCGCGCGTCTCTGTCGGGCGGGGACGTAACCCCGCGTTTCGCGAACCGGATTGCGGTCGGGGGCGATTGCGGCTACTGATGGAGGAAGGATCACAACCATGCCCACGGCCACATCATCTCCACGCAATTCCGGCTCCCGGCTTTCGGACCGACTCAAGAAACAGTTGTTTCTCTACGCCTCCGGGGCGTTGCTCGTCCTGACGCTCGGCGTGGGGCTTTCCGTGGTGGCCACGCTGTTCAGCCAGCTCAAGCAGGCCGAGGAGGCCGGGCTGGCCCACATCGCCGAGACACGCGCCCTGGCCGTGGGCGAATGGTGCCGTCGGGCCGTGGATCTGTCCCGGCAGGTGACCAGCCGGACCCGCATCCGGGAAGAGCTGGCCGCATACAACGCGGGCCGCCGTTCCCTCAAGGAGCTGGCCGATTTCACCAGGCCCAAGCTCGAAGACGCCATGAACCTGTCCGAGGAAGTAGTCGGCCTGACCCGTCTTGATCGGGACGGACGTTTCGTGACTTCGGTTGGCGTGGCCGTGCCCGAGGCCCTTGCGGCCGATCTGGCCGCGCCCGGCAAGGACGTACGCTTTTCCGGCCCTGCGGTTTTGGGCGGCGCGCCGTGTCTGGTTATCGCCGCGCCCATCATGGACCGCGCCGGGCGCGGACTGGGCGCGGACCTGGTGGTCATGAACATTTCCCGGCTCCTCGGGATCATCGAAAGCGGCAGGAAAGTGCGGGGCGCGGGAACCATCGGCCTCGGCTACGCTTCCGGGGAAGGCGCCAAGCCGTTCCCGGACGGGGCGGGCGGAACGGCCGGGGGAGGGGCCAGCCAGGCGGAGGCGTTGCGTCTGGCCGTGGCCGGAAAGACCGGAATCCTGGCCTCCGGCGACGAGGTTACGGCCTATATTCCGGTAAGCGGCTGCGGATGGGGACTGGCCGTGTCCATCAATGAACGCGAGCTGTACAATCCGATCAGGCTGCGGCTCATCCAATTGGCCCTGTACTCCCTGCTCATCTATGCGGTCTGCCTCATCGGCCTGTGGCGGCTTTTGCGCCCCCTGACCGGGCGGCTGCTGCTCCACGCCTCGGAGCTGGAGTCCGAGGTGGACGCCAAAACCTCGACCCTCAAGTCCGAGCTGGACGCCCGGCTCAAGGCGGAGCGCGCCCTTGAGGAGGCCCGCCGTCAGCTTGAGGACCGCGTGCGCGAGCGCACCCGCGAGCTGGCCCTGGCCAACGAGGAGCTGCGCGAGATTCACAGCCGTCTGGAGGTGGAGCACGAGCAGCGCAAGATTCTTTCCCGCGACCTTATCAACCTTCTGGAAGAGGACCGCCGGGAGGTGGCCCGCGAGCTGCACGATCACACCGGGCAGCTCCTGACCACCCTGCGGCTCGATTTGCAGGCGGCCCTGGAGTCCCTGGCTTCGTCCGAAGGGTGTTGCCGTGGGCAGTTGGAGAGCGCGGCGGACAAGATCACCCTGGTCCAGCGGGACATCAAGTCCATTTCCAAGGGGCTGCGGCCCGACACGCTGGAGTATCTCGGCCTGGCGCAGGCCATCGAGGCGCTGCTCGACGAGTATCGCGCCTCCACCGACCTGGACATTCATTTCTTCCATAAGGGCGTTCCCAAACGCTTTGACAGCCAGAAGGAGCTGGCCCTATACAGGATTACCCAGGAGGCGTTGACCAATACGGTCAAATACGCCGGGGCGAAACAGGTCCACATCAGCCTGATCGACCGCGACGGGCGGCTCAATCTGACCATCGAGGACGACGGCCGGGGATTCGACCCGGCGGCCGTGGCCGAGGCGGCGGGGTCTTCCGGCAGCCTGGGGCTGACCCTGATGAAGGAGCGCATGGTTCAGCTCGAAGGGACCTTCCATCTCGAATCCGCGCCCGGACGGGGCACGCAGATTCTGGCCGAGCTGAATATCCGGGACACCAACGATGCATAAAACCACTCTGCTTATCGCCGACGACCACCAGGTGGTCATTGCGGGCATCCGCAGCCTGCTCGCCTCGCGCCGCGACATCGAGATCGTGGGCGAGGCCGCCAACGGGGCCGAGGCCGTGGCCCTTTCCCGGGAACTGCGCCCGGACATCGTCATCATGGATATCTCCATGCCCGAGATGGACGGGGTGGAGGCCACCGGGCGCATCCGCGAGGTCTCCCCGGACACGCGGATCATCATCTACACCATGCACTCGGACCAGCGGTTCATCCTGGAGCTGTTCAAGGCCGGCATCTTCGGCCATGTGCTCAAGGAAGGGCCGCCCGCCGAACTCTGCGCCGGCGTGGAGGCGGTCATGGCCGGACAGACCTACTTCACGACCATCGACCCGGCTGCGCTCCTGCGCCAGCTTTCCCCGGACCGGGCGGACGAGGCCGCGCTGTTCGACCACCTGAGCCCGCGCGAGCTTGAGGTCTTCCGGCTTCTGGCCGACGGCCTCACCGTCAAGGAAGCGGCGGCCAAACTCCACATCAGTCCCAAGACCGTCGAGACCCACAAGTACAACCTGATGGAAAAGCTGGAGGTCGGGACTATCCCGGACCTGACCAAGTTGGCCATCCGCCACGGGCTCATCGCGGTCTGACGCCGGGACGACACCTTCCTTCGGGAAATTCCCCACCCCCGGCGGAGCTTCGTCTCGGCCGTCATTCAATGAATGCTTTTCAACATATTGTTTTCATGAAGTAATTCGAAGACGTTTCGCTGCGTCGTTTTCGAAAAAGGAACCGCTGATTCAGAAGCTTCCCGATTGTTCCGGTCGCAAATCCGTCGCATTCTCCGGGTAAACGCAAAAAGTGCAACCGGAGGTTTCATGGACAGACGGAAATTTCTCAAGCTCGCCTGCGCCGGGGTGCCCGCCCTGGGCGCGCTCAGGGCGGCGGAAGCGCGTGCCGGGGGTGAAACGCCGCGGTACGCTATGGTCATAGATCTCAGGCGGTGCGTGGGCTGCCATTCCTGTTCGGTCTCCTGTTCCGTGGAGAACCGGGTTCCCGTGGGAAAATATCGCGCCTCGGTGGGAGAATACATCATCGAGGACGCGGCTCCGACCGTGGCCCCGCTGCCCCGGCTCTGCAACCATTGCGAGGAGCCCGCCTGCGTGCCGGTCTGTCCGGTGCACGCCACCTACAAGAACAAGGACGGGCTGGTCCTGGTGGACAGCGACAAGTGCCTTGCCTGCGGCTTTTGCGTGCAGGCCTGCCCCTACGACGCCCGCTACATCAACCCCGACACCCGCTCGGCGGACAAGTGCACCTTCTGCGTTCACCGCCTTCATGCCGGGCTGCTGCCCGCCTGCGTGGAGAACTGCGTGGGCGGGGCGCGTATTTTCGGCGACATGAACGACCCTGAGAGCCTGGTCAGCCGAACACTTAAGGAACACGAAGGCGCGATAAAGGTCCTGGCCCCGGAAATGGGAACCAGACCCAACGTCTATTACGTCAATCTGAACGCCTTCCTGGAGAGTCCGGCCAATGTCGGACTGCCCATGGCCGAAGGCGCGCAGGCCGTTGGAGGTGGACATGCCTAGGGTCATCGAATTGGTCAACGTGCCTCCGGCAATAACCTGGGAGATTCTGGAACCGCTCGCCCTGGCCCTGCTCACGTCGGCGGCCGTCGCGGTTCTGCTGGCCGGGGTGCTCGTCCTGGCGGGAAGATGCGGGGAAGGCCGCAGGACCCTGTTCGCGACGGGCATCGCTTCGGCCATGACCGGCATGGGCGCGCTCGCCTTGTCTCTGGGCAACCCCTTCCATCTCTACATGTTCATGATTTCGCCCGCCTTCAGTTCCTGGACGACCATCGGCACCTTCCTGCTGCCGGTGTTTCTCGGGATGTCCCTGCTGGCCCTGTACCTGGACGCTGGGGATGACGGCATGGCCAGGCCCGTGGCCGGGCTGGCGATTCTCTTCGCCTTGGGCGTGCTGGTCTACGCGTCTCGCGAGATAGGCTACCTCAAGGGCAGGGTCATGTGGAGCTCCGTGATGCTGCCGTTCGGCTTCGCACTGGCCGGACTATCCGGCGGCGCGGGGCTGGCCGCGCTGTTGGGCGGGCTTCGGCGGCAGGCCGCGCCGGGCTGGCTGCTCCTGGTCATGAGCGGAGCGTCCCTGGCCTGCGCCGGGGCCGGTTTTCTGCTCACTCCGCCCGAGGGGTATGTCCTGGCCGCTTCCGGGGTCTGGAACGCGCTTTCGCTGATCGGAGTCGTCGGAGCCGTCCTCGGCCTGATCGCCCTCAAGGCGCGGGGCCTGGCGTCTCTGGCCGGGCTGGTCGGCTACGGCGCGGGGCTGGGTTTCTTCGTCAGGCTCATATTCCTCGGCCAGGCGGTCCCCCGCAAATCGTTTACCGTCGTCGACGCGAGCGCGGCGGCCCATCTCGTCTCGGCCCAGTCCCTGTTGTCCATCGCCGGAAGCCTGGTCTTCCTGGTGGGGCTCGGCCTGGTCCTGAAGTCCCTTTTCAGCAACGTCGCCACGGCGAGGAAGGAGCATTCCCATGGATAAAGACAGACGCGAACTCGTCAGGAACGGCCTCGCGGCCGCCGGGCTGGGTGTTCTCGGCGCGGCCGCTCTCCTCAAGCCGGGCAGAGCCGGGGCCGAACCTTCGGCCGGCGTTGCCGAGGACCCGAAGAAGGTCTCTCCCCGATCCCTGTCCCCGGAATACGAGCGTACCGCCGACGGCGAAGTGCGGCTCGGCAAGGGGAGCCGCATCGCCTTCAACCAGTGTTGGGGATGCACCACCTTCTGCGGCGTGCGCCTGCACATCGACGAGGCCACCGGCAAGGTGGTCCGGGTGGCGGGCAACCCGTACAACCCGCTGTCCCACGAGAAGCATTTTCCCATGTCCATGCCGGTGAAGGAAGCGCTCGACCGGCTGTCCGCCGACAAGGACATGGGCCATGCCCAGCGGTCCACGGTCTGCGGGCGCGGGGCGGCCATGTTCGAGGCCGCGGACAGTCCGTTCCGCATCACCCACTGCCTCAAGCGCGCGGGCAGGCGCGGGGAGAACAAGTGGACGCGCATTCCCTTCGAACAGTTGGTCCAGGAGGTGGTCGAGGGCGGCGACCTTTTCGGCGAAGGCCACGTGGACGGGCTGCGCGCCATCCGCGATCTCAAGGAACCCGCCAACCCCGAGCGTCCCGAGTTCGGCCCCAAGAGCAATCAACTGCTCCTGACCTATGCCGTGGACGACGGGCGCAGCGATTTCTTCTTCCGCCGGTTCGGCATGAAATCCTTCGGAACCAAGAACTTTGGCAAGCACGGGGCGTATTGCGGCCTTTCCTTCCGCATCGGCTCGGGCATGTTCATGGACGATCTGGCCAAGAACGCCCACATCAAGCCGGATTACGCCAACTGCGAGTTTGCCCTGTTCTGGGGCACGGCGCCGTCCCAGGCATCCAACCCGTTCAACAGGTCGGCACGGCTTCTGGCCTCCGCCCGCACCGACGGCAAGCTGCATTACGCGGTCATCGACCCCGTGCTGCGTATGCCCGCTTCGGACGCGGCCGGAGAGCGATCCAGCTGGGTGCCCATCAACCCCGGCATGGACTCGGCACTGGCCATGGGCATGATCCGCTGGATCATCGAGAACAGGCGGTACGACAGGAATTTCCTGGTCCGTCCCAATGTGGCGGCCGCCGGGAAGGCGGGCGAAATCAGCATCTGCAACGCCACCTACCTGGTGGCCCGGTCCGGCGCGTCCAGGGGGAAGTTCCTCCGCGCGGCCCAGCTTGGCCTTGGCGGCGACGAGGAATTCGTCGTCATGGATGCGGCCACCGGCAAGCCCGTCTCTTCGGAGAAATGCGACGAGGGCGTGCTGGAGTTTCGGGGCGAGATCGTCCTGGCCTCGGGCGAGACCGTGGAGGCGGCCACTTCTTTCCAGCTTCTTGCGGATCAGGCCATGACCCACGGGCTGGACGAGATGTCCGCCGTGTGCGGCGTGCCCGTGGAAAGAATGATCGAGCTGGCCCGGGAATTCACCTCCCACGGCAAGAGGGCGGCGGTGGACGTGCACGGGGGCATGATGAGCACCTCGGGCACCAACGCCACCTTCACTGTCCTGACGCTGAACACGCTCATCGGCAACATCAACGCCAAGGGCGGCATCTCGGCCACGGCGGGCAACTTTCACGGCCCGGCCATGAAGGGGCCGAAGTACGATCTGGACGGGTTCCCCGGCGCGATCAAGGCCAAGGGGTTCCCGGCCGTGCGCTGCCGCGCGCCGTACCAGAAGTCCACGGAGTTCAAAAAGAAGAAGGCCGCCGGACAGAATCCCTACCCGGCGCAGTATCCCTGGTATCCGTTCACCCCGCCGAACATGCCCGCCGAGCACCTGCTCAGTCACGTAAACGGCTATCCGTTCCGCTACAAGTGCTGGATCAACTGGACCGGCAACGTCATTTACGGCCACGGCGGACTTCAGCGGGCCGTGGATGAGAGTCTCCGCGACCCAGGGAACCTGCCGCTGATCGTCGGCATCGACACCTTTCACAACGAGACCAACGCCTATGCCGACTATCTCGTTCCGGACCCGTGCATGTTCGAGGGCTGGGGCGGATTCTCCGGAGCGTGGTCCGGCGTGCTGACCAAGATGTCCACGGCCCGCTGGCCCGCCGTGGAGCCCCGGCAGGAGCGGACGGCGGACGGCCGCCCGGTGTGCATGGAGCAGTTCCTCATTGAGGCGGCCAAGCGCATGGGACTGTCCGGATTCGGCGATAATTCCATTCCGGCGGAAGACGGCTCGGTCGATCCGCTGAACGGGCCCGAGGACTACTATCTGCGGCTGGCGGCCAACATCGCCTTCTTCAAGGGGCAGAAACTGCCCGCCCCGAGCGACGAGGATGTTGCGCTGTCCGGCATCGGACGCATCCTGCCGGATATCGAGCGCACCCTGCGGCCCGGCGAGCGCGGCCCGGTCGCCGCCGTGTACAGCCGGGGAGGCCGGTTTGCGCCGTACTCCAAGAGCTACGAGGGCGAATGGCTCGGCGGGCGGTGGAAGCGGACCATGCAAATCTACAACGAGACCGTGGGCACGTCGATCAATTCCCAGACCGGCGAGCCGTATCTTGGCGTGGCCTCGTTCATGCCGCCCAGGCTGTGCGACGGGAGCGAGCTGCGCACGGTCTGGACCACGGACGACTATCCTTTTGTCATGACCTCGTTCAAGTCGAACCTGATAAACTCCTACGCCGTCGTCCTGGACCGGCTGCGGGCCATCAAGCCCCTGAATATGGTCATGGTCAACGACAGGGACGCCGCCGGGCTCGGTCTGGTCCATGGCGACGAGGTGGAGATCGAAAGCCCGGCCGCCGCCGTTCGCGCCAGGGTGGTGGTCGGCGACGTGGTCGCCCCCGGCGTCATCGCCGTGGAGCACGGTTTCGGCCACCGCGCCCTTGGGGCGGCGAACGTCGAGGTAGACGGCTCGGTCATCCCGGCCAACCCGGGCGCGGATGGCGGCTTCAGCCTCAACGACCTCGTCCCGGAAGACCCCACCCGCCGGGGCGCATCGACACTCCAGGAACACGAAACAGGCGCGGCCGCCCGACAGGGCATCCCCGTGCGCCTCAAGCGGGTCGGCTGACGCCTTCCCGCCCGATTCCCGACTAAACTCCCTTGATCGAAGGCCCCCGCGGAAACACCGTTTTCGCGGGGGCCTGTACGTTTGCCCGCCAAAGCGCGAAGTCTGATTTGCGGGTGAAGTCGTATATAAGATATTTTATTGACGTTTCATTTGTGCTATGCCGATTCTCAAATGGGAGTTCAAATGGATATTTACGCGCACTCATTGGAGAATACGGGACCGGATAAGTGGCAGACGCTGGAAGATCACCTGCGGAACGTGGCGGACAGGGGGGCCGGTTTCGCCGGTGCTTTTGGGGCTGCGGAATGGGGGCGCATACTCGGCGCGTATCACGACATCGGCAAGCGCAATCCAAAGTTCCAGCAGCGGTTGACGGGCGAATACACCGGCCACGCCGACCACAAGGGGACCGGAGCCAGGCTCTTCGACGAACTCGGCAACGCTTTCGGGCGCATGGCCGCCTATTGCATCGCCGGGCACCATAGCGGATTGCCGGATTTTTATGGAACCGATTACGGGGCATCGTTGGGCCGGATCATTGAAAAGGCTTACGCTTTGCCCGACGACAATCCGCTGGACGGCCTTGAGCCGCCCGGGTGGCCGTTTATGCCGCAAAACGGTTTCCAATGTTCCTTTTTGATTCGAATGCTCTTTTCTTCCCTGGTGGACGCGGACTTTCTCGACACCGAATCGTTCATGGACACCGAGAAAAGCTCGTGGCGTGTTTCGGGGCCGTCCCTCGAATCCCTGCGAGCTGCCCTGGACCGCAAGCTCGCCGAGTTTGACGGTGCGGGCCGGATCAACGGGCTGCGTGCCGAGATACTGGCCCACTGCCGGAAACAGGCCGTCCTTGATCCCGGCCTGTTCACCCTGACCGTCCCCACCGGCGGCGGCAAGACCCTGTCATCCATGGCGTTCGCCCTGGATCACGCGCTCAGGCACGACATGCGGCGGGTGGTCCATGTCATTCCATACACCTCCATTATCGAGCAGAACGCCCGCGTTTTCCGCGACGTGTTCAGGGAGTTCCCCGGCGCGGTCGTCGAGCATCACAGCAATTTCGACGCGGATTCAACCTTTGGCGTGGACAACGCACGCGAGTCCGAAGCGGCGCGTCGTCATCGGTTGGCCTGCGAGAACTGGGACGCGCCCGTGGTGGTCACCACCAACGTGCAGTTTTTCGAGTCCCTGTTCGCGGCCAAAACGTCTCGTTGCCGCAAGCTGCACAATCTGGCCGGGTCGGTGATCGTTCTGGATGAGGCGCAGATGCTGCCCGTGGATTTCATGGACCCCTGCCTGCGCGCCCTTGAGGAGCTTGCCGCCCATTACAGATGCAGTGTGGTCCTGTGCACGGCCACCCAGCCCGCTTTGCGCCGGGAGGATTTCGCGCGCGGCCTGGCCGGGCTTGACGGACGCGAGCTGGCCCCGGACCCGGTTAGGTTGCACGAGGCCTTTGAGCGGACGGAGCTGCACGATCTTGACGAGTTGGGCCTCCCGGAAGTGGCCGATCTGGTCCGGGAGCGGGATCAGGTCCTGTGCATAGTCAACACTCGCGCCCGGGCGTCCGAGTTGTTCGGGATGATTAGGGGCGAACCCGGGGCGCGGCACCTGAGCGCGTTGATGTGCCCGGCCCATCGCTCCGAACGGCTGAACGAGATCAGGGCCATGCTGTCGGCCGGAAAGCCGTGCCGCGTGGTGTCCACGCAGTTGGTCGAGGCAGGCGTCGACGTATCATTCCCCGAAGTGATCCGTGAGATGGCGGGGCTGGACTCCATTGTCCAGGCGGCAGGACGGTGTAACCGCGAGGGCGAACGCGAGGGGACCGCGCCGGTGTCGGTGTTTTACCCGGCGGAGGGTTTGCCCAAGGCCTTTGCCGCTCAGGCGGGACACGCGGCTTCGGTGCTGCGCGGCCCGGAGGGAAGGGACCCGTTCTCGCCCGAGGCCGTAAAGCGGTATTTCGGGCTGCATTACTGGTTGGAGAGCGACCATATGGACCAAAAGAGAATCATGGAGTCCCTAGGCGATGAAGACGGGAAAGGGGAATGGTATTTCAAGCGGGCCGAGCATGACTTTCGGCTTATCGACAACCCCATGGTTCCGGTCATCATCCCCTGGGACGACACGGCGCGGAAGCTGCTGGACGATCTTCGTTACGCCGAGCATCCGGGAGGAATCCTGCGCAGGCTGCAACAGTACACGGTGCAGGTTTACGACCGCCAGTTCAAGGCGCTGGATGAAGCCGGCGGCCTGGAGATGGTCGTCGACGGATGCGCCGCGCTGAGTCGAGAGGAGTTGTATGACGATTTGTTCGGCCTGGCCGTGCTTACTGACTCTTTTTCCAAGAGTTTTATCTTTTAGGAAAGGTTGACGGCCCAAGTTTCTTCATGCATCTTAATACAATGGGAGAGGTTAGCGTGGATTGAAACACTAGTTAGGATTTATGTACTTATGTCGCTAGCCTCTTCCTATCTAGTGAATTGTTTTCACTTGCCGTCGTCACTTTTTTCGGATACGACAGGTTGAACATCTTTGATGTGATTAAGCGCACGGGTGTCCAGGCAATGTCAGATCATTCAGGAGTTTCACTAGATATGATTTATACTAAAATTAAATTTCGACATTTGACTGTATTCTTTTGTCGCCTTGGGATTGCTTTAGATATGCTGCCTGCCGATTGGCTTTTGTCTATCCATTTGGTTTTCGAGGTTGTGCCTATCCTTGTTGGCTTTTTGAAAAAACAAAACAAAAGGGGCTGTACCAGATAACTAATTTTGGTTGTCTGGTGCAACCCCAAACAAAAAAATTAGAACATTGCATCGCAAAAGGAGTATTCAGGTAAATATTTGAATGAATATTTTATTTTCTTTCTCGCTATATGCTTATTCTGAAGCACAATCACTGCAGGTAATAACTTATGACTTGAGAAGTGGGCAAGTTTTAATCGATAGTATTGGTGTACGAGTGCTTGTTTGTTTATTCTGTGTTTTGTTTTGATGTTTTTAAGTGAGTATATAACAGTTCAAGATAACAATTAAATTAATATGTTTTGAATTTTTTTATTGTTGTTCAAATAGTTTGTTTTGAATAAGGTCCGCAGACAAACAACACGGAGGTGTGATTCGTGTCAGGAATCCAACTCAGAGTCTGGGGAGAGTACGCCTGTTTTACCCGGCCGGAACTCAAGGTGGAACGCGTCAGCTACGACGTGATGACTCCTTCGGCGGCGCGGGGAATATTGGAAGCGGTGTACTGGAAACCGTCCATCCGGTGGGTGGTGGATCGTATCCATGTCATGAAACCCATACGATTCGACAACGTGCGTCGCAACGAGGTGTCGGCCAAGGTGCCGCTCAAGGGCGCAACCGGGGTGAGCAGCGCCATGAAGAACGGCGTCCCGCTTCGGTTGTATGTCGAGGACAATCGGCAGCAGCGGGCGGCTTTGCTGCTGCGCGATGTGGAGTACGTCATCGAGGCGCACTTCGAGTATACGTCCGCCGAGGACCGCAACGACGGCAAGCATCTGGACATGTTCAACCGGCGGGCGAAAAAGGGACAGTGCTTTCACCGTCCCTATCTCGGATGCCGCGAGTTTGCGGCCTTTTTCGAGCCGGTCGAAGGTGAGATCCCAGCGTCGTCCCTGTCCGGCGAGGAACCTCGCGATCTCGGCTGGATGCTTTACGACCTCGACTACCGCAACAACATGGCCCCCTTGTTCTTCCGCCCGTCCCTGGAACGCGGTGTGGTCGAGGTGGCCAAGGCGTTGGAGCGCGAGGGGGTTGTTTCATGATATTGCAAGCCCTTAATCAGTATTACGAGCGGCTGCTCGACGATCCGAAGGCACAAGTCCCCGAGTTCGGGTTCGGGCTGCAAGCGGTGCATTTCGCCCTGACGCTGGACCGAAGCGGCGCGTTGGTGGGACGTCCCATGGATTTGCGCGAAGAGAAGGGCCGCCCGCGTCGAATTGAAGTACCGGGTCCCGTGGGGCGGTCCGTGGGTGTGAAATCCAACTTTGCCTGGGACAACACCGGGTATGTGCTCGGTGCGGACGACAAGGGCAAACCCGAGCGGACGGCCATTACCCATGCGGCCTTCAAGACGCTGGCCTTCGAGGCGCTGAACGGCGTGGACGACGAGGGCGCGGCAGCCCTGCTGGCCTTTCTGGAGCGATGGGACCCGGAGCGGGCTGCGGAACTGCCGGGCTGGGAGGAGATGGTTGGCCTGAACATCGTCTTCATGCTCGACGGAGAGCCTGGCTTTTTGCACGACCGTCCCGCGTTCCGCCGGGCGTGGCGCGATCATCTGACGGCGGGGAATGACGAATTCGAGACGGGGCAATGCCTTGTCACCGGCGAAGTCGCCCCCATTCCCCCCACCAATGCCAAGATCAAGGGCGTGCCCGGCGCGCAGACCTCCGGGGCCTCGCTGGTCTCGTTCAACATCGACGCGGCCCAGTCCTACGGCAAAGAGCAGAACCTCAACTCCCCGATTTCCGCGCGGGCGGCTTTTGCCTACACCACGGCACTCAACCGTCTGCTCGCCCCGGACAGCACGCGCAAGGTGCAGGTGGGCGAGACCACGATGGTCTTCTGGGCCGAAGCGCCGAGTCAGGCCGAGGCCCTTTTCGGGTACGCCATGGGAGCCAAGAAGTCCGAGGATAACAGTCTGGTCCAGCGCATGGAGCGGTACCTCGGGGATGTCGCCCAAGGAAAATACCCCGAGGAGTTCGGTGAAGCCCGGACGCCGTTTTACGTGCTCGGCCTTTCGCCCAATGCGGCGCGGCTCTCCGTGCGCTTCTGGCATGTCGGAACCGTGGGACAGATGGCGGAAAATCTGGGAGCGCATTTTCGCGCCCTGGCCCTGCAACGCCGTTTTGACAACGAGCCGGAACACCCGAGCCCGTGGCAGTTGTTGCGGGAACTGGCCCTGCAACGGGACATCAGAAACCTGTCGCCGCTTTTGCCCGGCCAGTTTCTCCGGTCAATTATACAGGGTCGGCCTTATCCGCAGACCCTCCTTTCCGCCGCCATCGGTCGCATTCGGGCCGACAGGGAAATAACGTATCTGAGGACGGCCATACTCAAGGCCTTCCTGCTTCGAAGCAATGCAAATGAGGAGATAACCATGCATCTGAACGAGGAAAATCGGGAAACCGGGTATCTGCTCGGCAGGTTGTTTGCCACGCTGGAGCGTACGCAGAATGCCGCTTTGGGAAACGTCAACGCCTCGGTGTGTGACAAGTACTTCGCCTCGGCAGCGGCTACGCCCGGGCTGGTTTTTCCCATTATCATCAGAAACGCGCAAAACTGGTTGTCCAAGATAGCCAAGGACAAGGAGAAGGGAGGACTGGCCCACTATTATGACCGCATTATGATGAAGATCATCGGCAACATGGATGACACGGCAGGATATCCCAAGACCCTTTCGTTGCGGGAACAGGGCTTGTTCACCATCGGTTACTACCAGCAGATGCAGGACTTCTACACCAAAAAAGAAAAGGACACGGAGGAATAGATCATGACCGCCATCAATAATCGCTATGAGTTCATTTACCTGTTCGATGTGGAAAACGGCAATCCCAACGGCGACCCGGACGCGGGCAACACTCCGCGTATCGACCCCGAAACCGGTTTTGGTCTTGTCACCGACGTGTGCCTCAAGCGCAAGGTCCGCAATTATGTGGATATCGTGAAGCAGGGGGCCGAGGGCTACAATATCTATGTGGCCGAACGGGGCGTGCTGTCGCAGACGCGTGAACCCGCTTACAAGACCGAGGAAGTCAAGAAGCTCAAGAAGAAGGAAGAGCAGGTGGCTGCGGCACGGCAGTGGATGTGCGACAATTTCTTTGACGTGCGTACCTTCGGGGCGGTCATGTCCACCAAGGAGAACAACTGCGGACAGGTGCGCGGGCCGGTGCAGTTGACCTTTGCCCGGAGCATTCAGCCAATCGTGCCGGCCGAGGTGTCCATCACCCGCATGGCCGTGGAGACCGCCAAGGAGGCCGAGGCGCAGGAGGGCGGCAACCGCACCATGGGGCGCAAATACATCGTGCCTTACGCCCTGTATCGCGCCGAAGGGTTCGTTTCCGCGCATCTGGCGCAGGGCGACAAGGGGACCGGCTTTTCCGAGGCCGACCTTGAGCTGTTCTGGCAGGCCCTGGCGAATATGTTCGACCACGATCATTCCGCGGCACGGGGCAAGATGAGCCCGCGAGGTCTGATTGTCTTCAAGCATCAGGACGCCCTGGGCAATGCCCCGGCGCACAAGCTCTTCGAGGCCGTGACCGTGAAGCGCAGGGAAGAGGACGCGGAAGCTCCCGCCCGTTCCTTTGCGGATTACGAGGTTTCGGTGGACCGGGATGCGGTTCCCGATACTGTGGACGTTGAAGTGAAGTTCTAGCCCATGGACCGGACCCTGCCCCTTTCCGCGTTGCAGCATTACCTGTACTGCCCGAGGCAGTGCGCGCTCATTCATGTGGAAAAAGTCTGGGAGGAGAACCGGTTCACCGCCGAAGGGCGGCTTTTGCACCTCCGCGCCGATGCCGGAAATCCGGGGCGGCGCGGAGGTGTCGTCCAGGATCGGGCCGTGCCGTTGCGCAGTGATCGGCTGGGGCTTTACGGTGTGGCCGACGTTGTGGAAATGCGGCCCGGCTCGGACGGGCGCGAGGTGCCGTTTCCCGTGGAGTACAAGCGTGGCAGCCCCAAGGTCGAGGATTGGGACCGCGCCCAGCTTTGCGCCCAGGCAATGTGTCTGGAGGAGATGCTCGGCGTGGCCGTGCCGGAAGGGGCCATCTTCTACGGCAAGCCCCGGCGCAGGGAGCGAGTTGTTTTCGACGCCCGGTTGCGCGAGGTTGTCGAGGGGGATTGCCGGGATCTGCACGCCATGGTCGAACGGGCCGAGACCCCGGAGGCCGTGGCCGGAAAGCGGTGCCGAAATTGTTCCCTGAAGAGCACGTGTATGCCTAGCGCGTCCCGACGGGTGGAAAACTATTTGCTGAAGGGATTGGACCCGTGAAAAAGCTATTGAATACGCTCTACGTCACCTCTCAGGGCACCTACCTGTCCAAGGACGGGGAGTGCGTGGTGGTGCGGGCCGAGGACGGAGTGAAGCGGCGCTTTCCGGTCCACGTGCTGGACGGCATCGTCTGTTTCGGCAACGTGTTGTGCAGTCCTTTTTTGCTTGGTCATTGCGGAGAGAAGGGACTGGCCGTGTCGTTTTTGACCGAGCGGGGACGGTATCTGGCCGGGGTGCGCGGTCCGCAGAGCGGCAACGTCCTGCTTCGGAGGGCTCAATATCGGTTGGCCGACGAGGCGGAGGCATCGTCGCGGTTGGCACGCGCCATTATTGCGGGGAAGATAGCCAATTCGCGAGCGGTGCTCCGTCGTTGCTTGCGCGACCACAGGAATCGCGTGGACGGCCTCGCCATGAACGGGGCAATATCCATGCTCGACGCGTGCGCCGAACGCCTGCGCCACCCGGTGAGCCTGGACGAGGCTCGCGGCATGGAAGGGCAGGCGGCCAACGCCTATTTTGCGGTCTTTGACAATCTGATTCTTGCCGAGGACCGGACGTTTCATTTCGAAGGCAGTAACCGGCGGCCGCCATTGGATGCGGTTAATTGTCTCCTTTCCTTTGTCTATACGCTGCTCGCCCATGACGTGCGTTCCGCGCTGGAAGCGGTGGGCCTTGATCCGCAGGTTGGTTTTCTGCATCGGGACAGACCCGGACGCCCCGGGCTTGCCTTGGACATAATGGAGGAATTTCGGCCGTTCCTGGCGGACAGGCTGGTACTTTCTCTGATAAATCGGGGCGAGGTGCGCGCCCGTGGATTCGTGAGCAAGGAGAGCGGTGCGGTATTCATGGACGAAGACACGCGCAAGACGGTGCTGACGGCGTGGCAGAAACGGAAACAGGAGGAAGTGGCGCATCCGTTTTTGAAGGAACGCATCTCGCTCGGGTTGGCCTTTCATGTCCAGGCGCAGCTTATGGCGCGCGCCATACGTAATGATCTTGACGGATACCCTCCTTACTTTTGGAGGTAAAAATGTTGGTGTTGGTCAGTTACGATGTGAGTTTCGAGGAATCGGGCGGCAAGCGGCGTTTGCGCAAAATCGCCAAGATTTGTGAGAACTACGGGCAGCGGGTACAGTATTCCGTATTCGAATGCGTGGTCGATCCTGCTCAGTGGGCACATTTGCGTCATAATTTGCTCGAAGCATTTGATGAGGACCGTGACAGTTTGCGGTTTTATTTTTTGGGGAAGAATTGGCAACGGCGGGTGGAGCAGCACGGGTCAGGTGTCGCCTACGATCCGGAGAGGGACACCCTCATTCTTTAGCGCGAACCCCAAGCGGTCGGTAAAATCCCGGCAGGTTCGCGTCACGGTAAAAGCAAGTTGATACAATCAACAAAGAAGGCAAGGTCGGAATCTGAACAGATTTGAGTCGTCCGTTTCCCTTGGTTCGCGATGTTTGCCTTGGCAACCCGCGTCCAAAGGGCGTTCGGCGTCCCACAGTCGCCCCCCACCCGGGGGCGTGGATTGAAACTCGGCGTGCAACGACAATTTCGCCGACGCCATGGGTCGCCCCCCACCCGGGGGCGTGGATTGAAACGCAATGCTGCTTGATATCGCACCGCATGGGGTCAAGTCGCCCCCCACCCGGGGGCGTGGATTGAAACGTGGCGCAGCCCTGCAATGCGCCCTCAAATACGGGTCGCCCCCCACCCGGGGGCGTGGATTGAAACCATCGTAAACGCAAACTGGCACCCGACCGTGATGGTCGCCCCCCACCCGGGGGCGTGGATTGAAACTCGGCAACCCTCGGCCAGGGCGGCACGGCCAGCAGTCGCCCCCCACCCGGGGGCGTGGATTGAAACGATGGACAGCCCAAGACGCGCCTTTTCAAGCGTGTCGCCCCCCACCCGGGGGCGTGGATTGAAACTCCACGGGGGTCGCGTTCGGCGAGTTTCTGTCCGCGTCGCCCCCCACCCGGGGGCGTGGATTGAAACGTTGCCGTCATCGTCGTAGCAATCCTCGCCAGGCTCGTCGCCCCCCACCCGGGGGCGTGGATTGAAACTATTTGACACCATTGAACTTTTTGCCCCCCCCCCCCAAGTCGCCCCCCACCCGGGGGCGTGGATTGAAACCACTACAAGGCGTACACCGAGAAGGCCTTCAAAGTCGCCCCCCACCCGGGGGCGTGGATTGAAACTCAGTGCGCTCGAACTCGTAGACCCACACCCACTCGTCGCCCCCCACCCGGGGGCGTGGATTGAAACGTGGCCGTTGAGAAGGAGCCGCCCTACGCGGTTGGTCGCCCCCCACCCGGGGGCGTGGATTGAAACCCCTAATTGAGTGGGATGTGGATGAACCGGCCGCCGTCGCCCCCCACCCGGGGGCGTGGATTGAAACCTTGAACGGATTGAGCAGAAAGCCCAGGACGAGGAGTCGCCCCCCACCCGGGGGCGTGGATTGAAACTGACGACTGAGTGGGTGAATTCGCCGCCCTTGATGTCGCCCCCCACCCGGGGGCGTGGATTGAAACCTTGACGACGTATTTTGGACCGTCGAAGCGGTCGGTCGCCCCCCACCCGGGGGCGTGGATTGAAACATTTTAACATCACTTATCGTGTTTGTCTCGATAGCGGGGTCGCCCCCCACCCGGGGGCGTGGATTGAAACTTGGCGAGGACCTCGGACATGGCCTTGCTCATATCGAGTCGCCCCCCACCCGGGGGCGTGGATTGAAACTCAGCACAGGACGGGCTTACGAAGTAAGCGAGCCGTCGCCCCCCACCCGGGGGCGTGGATTGAAACGTGGTACCGCTCGACCATGCCAAACAAGGCATTCGTCGCCCCCCACCCGGGGGCGTGGATTGAAACATCGGCACGCACGCCGCACTTAAGGCGGGTTGTCGTCGCCCCCCACCCGGGGGCGTGGATTGAAACATCGGCACGCACGCCGCACTTAAGGCGGGTTGTCGTCGCCCCCCACCCGGGGGCGTGGATTGAAACCGTAAAACCGGAAATGGTCGATCCAGATCACGGCGTCGCCCCCCACCCGGGGGCGTGGATTGAAACTGCCAAGAGTACGTTGCGAACGGGTTCGTCGGTAGTCGCCCCCCACCCGGGGGCGTGGATTGAAACTGGCCGGTTGCGTTGGTTTACTGGCGAGGAGGGTAGTCGCCCCCCACCCGGGGGCGTGGATTGAAACGAGCCGGTCGATAACCACGGCCAACAGGACTTCAGTCGCCCCCCACCCGGGGGCGTGGATTGAAACCTGTCCACGGGCAACCTGGAAAAGGAGTACCAGGGTCGCCCCCCACCCGGGGGCGTGGATTGAAACGTGGGCTACTCCGAAGAGCGCGCCCAGCGGGCCAGGTCGCCCCCCACCCGGGGGCGTGGATTGAAACATGCGCCTGGCTATCCCCCAGGTCTGTGAGTGCGGTCGCCCCCCACCCGGGGGCGTGGATTGAAACCACTATCTGTGTCTGTTGGGGTGCCAACGCTGCGGTCGCCCCCCACCCGGGGGCGTGGATTGAAACCATGATGCCGCCGGACGGGTCCTCCTGTGCATACGGTCGCCCCCCACCCGGGGGCGTGGATTGAAACCTTGACGAGCTGTTCGGCCCCAATAAAGCATACGGTCGCCCCCCACCCGGGGGCGTGGATTGAAACATACAACCGAGGCACAGGCATTGCCACTATCCAGGTCGCCCCCCACCCGGGGGCGTGGATTGAAACCCCGTCCTCTTGTCGTGCGGCTTCTCCCCCGGTTGTCGCCCCCCACCCGGGGGCGTGGATTGAAACCACCGACAGCGGTGCCGATACCGGGAAGGACTGCGTCGCCCCCCACCCGGGGGCGTGGATTGAAACCTTGAATAGGCGAGGGTAACGACCCACACACCGTGTCGCCCCCCACCCGGGGGCGTGGATTGAAACCATCTACACAAGAAAAGCCCCCAGCGGTCAAGCGTCGCCCCCTACCCGGGGGCGTGGATTGAAACCGTTTGGCTATAACTACTCTGTCCGATCCCCATAGGTCGCCCCCCACCCGGGGGCGTGGATTGAAACTCGGCATTTGACAGAGCCCGATCCGGGAGCATGAGTCGCCCCCCACCCGGGGGCGTGGATTGAAACAGCGGCCTTGATCATCGTCTTGGGGTCAACCTGGAGTCGCCCCCCACCCGGGGGCGTGGATTGAAACTTGACGTTGGGCACCCGCCCGGTAATCTGCCCGTAGTCGCCCCCCACCCGGGGGCGTGGATTGAAACTCCGCTGACCAGCGTCGTGCAAACCGCCTGGGCGTCGCCCCCCACCCGGGGGCGTGGATTGAAACTTCCACCTGTGCTTTTGGCGGTTGAAGCATTCGAAGTCGCCCCCCACCCGGGGGCGTGGATTGAAACAGCGTAAGGAGTCGGTTAGACCCATTGACGTTGTCGCCCCCCACCCGGGGGCGTGGATTGAAACGCAGTATGGGACGCCTCGGCCTTGGCATGGCGAGGTCGCCCCTCACCCGGGGGCGTGGCTGGGAGCTGCGGTTTTATGCGAAAATGATGTCAGAAGGGGAGGCCGATCATGACGCGGATGTGCCAGGTCTCCGGGGAGAAGGCGAAGTCGGCGCGGCCGAGGTAGTCGTTGATGAGCGCGGCGAAGCGGACGCCCGCGTCGTATTTCATGTCGCGATTGAGGGTGATCGGGTCCCATTCGTCGGCCACGCGGCCGAGTTCTCCGAAGAGCGTCACCTGGACCCAGTCCACCTCGACGAACCGAATGCTTTTCAGGGGATTCCAGCGGGGCATGTAGCGGTATTCCAGACCGTAGTAGAGGGCCGCGCGGTCGTTGAAGCGGTTGTTGTCGTAGCCGCGCATCCTGTCGATGCCTCCCAGGGTCGCGCCTTCGAAGGGCGGGGGCCGGTCGGCGGATAGCGTGCCCGCGGTCCACACGTTGAAGCCGATCACGCGCTGGCGGGCCGAATCCGTCGAGCCGAGAGAAAAGAATTTGCTCCACTGGGCTTCCACGGCCGTCCAGGCGTCGCTGTGGGCAAGGGCGTCGAAACCGTGGGAAACGGTGATTTCCTGCCTGCTTCCGACGGTCGGGTTGAGAGGAAAATCGGTGTTGTCGTGGCGCAGCCCCATGCGGATGCCCACAGTTTCGAACACCTCCTCGTCGGAACCGCTTTCCTTGATGGTCTGGTCCCGATAGAACGGGGTGAGGTCGATATAGGTCAGTCCGCCGGTGAGGGGATTCCAGTCGCCGCCTCCGGTGGCTCCGGTGACCAACAGGCCGTTTTTCAGGCGGTAATCGGCGATGGGATTCTCTGCGCCGCCGCCCCAGGGCAGGACGTATTTGAATTTCGCTTCAATCCAGTTGTCGTGCCCGCGTCCGCTGAGCCGCTGGCCTTTGTCCGATGCGTTGTTTCCCGCACCGTCCGACCCGGAAAATACCCAGAGATGGGGATAGGTGCCGAGGGAGCCGACGGTGTCAAGAAAGAGCCGCTCCGTGTTCCATACCCGGTAATTGGACATCGCACCCACGAAAACCAGGGCCTTCTGGGTCGACACATAGCCGGTCCCGGCAATGCTCATTTGCCCGTCCTGAAACCCCGTGGCTCCGGCTCCGATGCCTACGGCCAGCCCGACCAGATCCGAGCGGAAGGCGAATGGGAGCAGCAGCGAACGGGTGGTTTTTTGGCCCTTGGACCCCGCCTTGCCGATGATGGCCGGACCAAAACTCTCGGCCTGAGCCCGGCCGGGCGGGCAAACTGCGGCGAGTGTCCCCGCCAGGAGAAAGAGCAGGGTGCCGGTCAGGATTCGTGCAAAAAACGTCTCGATCATCAGATGCGCCGTCGATGGTTCAAATGAGTTCAAGTGGCTTGCGCGCCAACCGATCCGCCATGGGATCGCCGATATGGCTCCGCGTCCGTTGTTAGCATCCCGGCCGTGAAGTGAAAACAGTTTCCTGCCTCGAAATGTGATGCCCCGGTGCGGGCGGGCGATCTACATGGTCTCGGGGAATTCGATGGCGTCCTGCGGGCAGACTTGGATGCAACTGCCGCATTCGTCGCACCGTTCGCCGTTGACCCGGTAGACGTCGCCTTCCTCGATGGCCTTGAAGGTGCAGGCTTCGCGGCATTCGCCGCAGGCGATGCACTTGTCGGGATCGATGCGGACTCCCGCCTCCCGGACGGTCTCCCCGCCAAAAGCGAAGCGCGTGCGCAACAGCTTGTGGTCGCGGTTTTCCATCTCGAAGTCGTAATCGTAGATTTCCCCCTTTCCCCGGAATATGCAGAACAGCCTAATGGCGGGGTAGCGTTCGGCATCTTCCAGGGCGTACCTGTGGGGCTCGCTGCCGCCTTCGGCCTTTCTTTTCACTTCGTCTTCCGGGACCTCCCGGACCTCGCCCGTGATGCGCAGGAAAAAGCCGGGCTGCCAATACGGCTGGCCCACCTTGTTTTTTCCTTCCTTTCGGCCGGACGGGTATATTCCGCATACGGACACATGGGGGTTGCCTTTCAACTGGCGGTAAAAGGGCTTGATGTTCATGGTCAGGAAGTAGATGCCTTCGTCGTCTCCTCCACACACGCTGACGATCCTGCTGTGCATGGTGGTGTTGTCGAGGGTGGTGAAAGTGAGACAGCCGATCTTTTCGATGGCCGAATGGATTTCCTGCATGGTCATGGGACCTCTCCTATCTGGAAAATTGCTGATATTTGCTTCGAATGGCATCCCGAAAAGACAATGGCGACGTGCCCGTCTCCCGCTTGAAGAAGCGGCCGAAGTACGACGGGTCTTCGAAGTTGAGGCTGAAACATATCTCGGACACGTTCATGTCGGAGTGGGCGAGCAGCCGCTTGGCCGCCATCACCTGTTCGTTGCGAACGATTTGGCCGGGCGTGAGCCCGGTGCCGTCCTTGATGACTTCGTTCAGCCTGCTGACGCTGACATTGAGCTTCTCGGCGTATTCCTGAATGCTGGTCTGGCTTGCATACAGCTCCGAGACCAGCCGCTTGAACCGGCGCACCAGCCGGTGCTCCCTGCGGCCTTTCACTTTGGTCATCTCTTCGGCGGCGATGCGCTGCAACTGGACGATGAAGATGTGAAAGGAGGCCCGGAGCACGGACACATAGCCTTCGCGGCGTTCGGCGTATTCCTTGCGCATGGCGCTCAGCTGGGTTTCGATCGCTTGGCCGTGGCCTTCGGTGAGGCGGATCGTCGGCGAGTGGGTGGCGGTGTGGAAAAATTCCAGCTCCGGTATGCCGTCCCCCAGCCCGTCCGATGAGATGAGGAAATCTTCGCTGAAGGCCATGATGAAGCCGTCGAGTTTCGATTCCACCTGCCACAGGTGCAACTGCCGGGGAGAGACGAAAAACAGCGTGCCCGGTTCGATGTCGTAATATTCGAAATCGATGACGTGCCTTCCGCGTCCCCTGGAAACGTAGTGAACCACATAGAAATCGTGGCAGTGTGCCTCGCTCAGGTCGCTGATTGGACAGCCCGTGCCCACGGTGAATGGCCATATCTCGAAGTTGGACAATGCGTCGATGTGGTCCGCTGCCTTGTGCGTGGGGACTGCGTTCTTCATGTCCGCCACAATACCACGGACCGCGCCGATCGAACCAGCCATAAAAGGGCTCCCGGTTGTGCCGCACGATCTCCATTTCATATTCATTCGCCTTGGTTGATGTGCAGGAACGCCCGGCCCGTGGCAGCGAGCCGGACGTTCGTTGCGCTAGAACTTGCCGTTGCCGTTTTTCCAGGCGTCACGGGGAAGGATTTCCTCGATGGTGTCCCAGTGCTCGACGAGCTTGCCGTCCTCGACCCGGAAAAGGTCGTAGAAGGCGGAGCGTTTGCCGAGGAATTCGCCTTCGGACACGCTGAGCACGAAGTTCCCTTCGCCGAGGATCATGTGGTTGGCGGTATAGGTCATCGGGGTTCCGGCGTCGGCCATGGCCTTCAGCGCCGCACCCAGCGCTTCAAGCCCGTCGCCCATGGCGGGGTTGTGCTGAATGTAGTTTGTCGGGACGATGTAGTCGGTGATCTTGCCGGGATTGCGGCCCATGAGCACGTCTTCCACGAAGTCCTTCACGAGCGCCTTGTTCTCCTTGGTCTTGTCCAGGTCAATGGCGGCGGTGGGGCCATCGAGCTGCGTACGGCCGGAGGGGTTCGCCGGAGCCAGGGCCTGGAGGTTGTCCCAATGCTCGACGATCAGGCCGTTTTCAAACCGGAAGATGTCGAACCCGGCCTTGGGGCCGAAGAAGTCGTATTCGGTGTGGAGAAAGACGTACTCGCCGTCCTGGAAGGCGCGGACCACGCGGGCCTTGGCGCTTCCGGCGGGCAACTGGGCGAGTGCCGCCCCGAAGCCCGCCAGTCCGTCGGCGATCAGCAGGTTGTGCTGGATGTACTTGTCGGGATTCACGTACGAGGCCGGTCCGCTGTCGCCGGATTCGATGCTTTGGATCAGGGCGACCGCCTTCTCCTTGGGGGACAGACCGGGGGTTCCTTCGGACCGAGCGTTTTGCGCACCGGCCGCGAAGACAACGACCAGGGCCAATAATAAGATCAGTTTTTTCATGGGATATCTCCTGTTTGCTGTTGTCTAGAGGAGAAAAAAATAACTGGTCCTATTCTTTGGAGAAAGGGATTGAATGGCGGAAGAATGGCACTTTTGGCCGGGGGGGCGTGAAGGGATTGTTTTACCGCCCGCGCATCGGCGGTCCGATGCGCGGGCGGTTCTTGGGAATGAGAGATAGGGAGAGGAGCGGGCGGTCGTTTGGTCGTGTGTGCCTCAGCTCTTCCTGATGCCGAGTCTGGCCAGTCCGGCCAGGGAGGTCTCGCGGTATCCGCATTTCAGGTCGCGGCCCGTCTCCGCCATGGTCTGCACGACCTGGTCGAAGCTGATGCGGTGCTCGCCGTCCGTGAAAAGAACATATTCCGCCGCGTTGATGGCCCGGATGGCCGAGACCGCGTTGCGTTCGATGCAGGGCACCTGAACGTAGCCGCCGACCGGGTCGCAGGTCATGCCCAAATGGTGTTCCAGGGACATCTCGGCCGCGTAATCGATCTGCATGAGCGAGCCGCCGAACAGGTAGGCGGCCATGCCGCCGGCCATGGCGCACGCGGTTCCTATTTCTCCCTGGCAGCCGACTTCCGCTCCGGAGATGGAGGCGTTCGTCTTGACGACGTTGCCGATCAGGCCGCCCACGGCCAGGGCGTGCAGAATCTCCATCTCGCCCAGTTCGTAGCTCTCCTGCATGGAGCGAAGGACGGCGGGGATCAACCCGGCCGAACCGCATGTGGGCGCGGTGACGACCCTGCCGCCCGAGGCGTTTTCTTCGGCGACGGCCAGGGCGTAGGCGAACGTCTTGCCTGTGCTGCGTAACGGCCCCGACTGGGTTCGGGCCTTCTTGAAGAACGTGCTGGCCTTGCGGGGGTAGTGCAGCTCGCCGGGCAGGACCCCCGTGCGCTTGAGGCCGCGTTCGACGGCGTCCTGCATGGCCCGCCAGATGTCCTCAAGGAACGGCCAGAGCTCAGGCCCTTCCTGTTCCTCGGCGTATTGCCACAGTTCCAGGTTGCTTTCCTTGCAATAGGCCGTGATGGCCGACAGCGTGGAGTGGGGATACAGGGTTTTCGTGCCCCGGGTTGGCGAATCGGCTTCGGCGATGGTGCCGCCGCCCACGCTGTACACTTCCCAGGAGTCCAGGACGGTCCCCCGGGCGTCCAGGGCCTCGAAGATCATGCCGTTGGAGTGGAAGGGACGCACGACCTCCGGCTTCCATACGATTTCCGTACGATCGGTCCCCAGGGTCTGTTCGATGATCCAGTCCGTAAGATGCCCCTTGCCCGTGGCCGCGAGGCTGCCGAACAGGGTTGCCCGATAGCGCGCGGCTTCGGGCGTGCGCTCCATGAACGCCTTGGCCGCTTGCTGCGGACCCATGGTGTGGCTGCTGGAGGGGCCGTTGCCTTTCTTGTAGAGCTCTTTCAGAGAATCCATTTTCTGTTCCGTTGTGAAAGATGGATGGGGCTGCCCGGGACGCGGTGTCCCGGGCAGCGTTGCGGGAGTAAGGTTCCGCGGCGATCCCTAGGGCTGCCGCGTGACTTCCTTCAGGAGCTCCGCGAAGTAGGAGGCTCCCACCAGGATGCCGTGGTCGTTGAAGTCGAACTTGCTGTTGTGGAGGACGGGCGAATCCATGCCGTTGCCCACCCACACGAAGCACCCCTTGGTGTGCTGCATGTAGAAGGCGAAGTCCTCGCTTCCCATGGCCGGGAGTTCCTTGGTGCGCACGTTTTCCTCGCCCACCACGCGGGCCGCCGCCTTCATGGCCGGTTCCGGAGTGGAGTTCGCCAGCACCGGATGCTTCCGATGATAGGCGAACGATGTTTGCACTCCGTAGATGGAGGCCAGGCCGTCGGCCAGGCGGCCCAGGGATTCCTCGATGAGGTCCTGCACGCCGCTGTCCGTGGTGCGCACGTTGCCGCGTATGACCACCTCGTCCGGGATGATGTTGTACGCGCTGCCGCCGTGCACCTGGGTGATGCTGATGACCGCCTTGTCGTGTGCCGAAACCATGCGCGTGATGATCGATTGCGCGCCTCCGATGAAGTCGGCCACCGCCGCGAACGGCTCTACGCAGAGGTGGGGAGAGGACGCGTGCCCGCTCTTGCCCCGGATGGTCACATCGAAACGGTCTTCCGAGGCCATTGCGGCTCCCGGATGGACGATGATGTGGTTCTCCGCGTGTCCGGGCCAGTTGTGCAGGCCGAACATGAGGTCGATTTTGTACTTTTCGAACAGGCCGTCCTCAATGATCTTGACCGCACCGCCGAAGCCTTCTTCGCCCGACTGGAACAGGAGAAGCGCCGTGCCGTCGAAGTCCCGGTGGTCCGCCAGATAGCGGGCGAAGGTCAGCATGGTGGTGGTATGGCCGTCGTGGCCGCAGGCGTGCATACGTCCTTCGGTCCGGGATTGGTAAGGCAGTCCGGTCTCTTCGGTGATTTCCAGTCCGTCCATGTCGGCGCGGAAGGCGATGGTCTTGCCCGGTCCGCGTCCCTCGACTATGGCCAACACCGAATTTGCGCCGATATCTTGGTAGTCGATTCCGAAGCCGTCGAGCTGTTCCTTCACGAATGCGGCGGTCCTGGCCGTTTCAAGGCCGATTTCCGGGCATGTATGCAGGTGCCTGCGGATGTCCCGCATCTCTTCGAAGCAGGCTTCGATCTCGGGATTCAGAGGCATTTAGATCTCTCCAAGGGATTTGAGGATGACCTGGGCGATACCGGCCGAGGCGATGTAGGTGCCGGCCATGACGAACAGGCTGATGACCGCAATGCGCCAGCCGGTGGCCTTCAGGGCCGGAAGATCCTTGCCTATGCCGACGCCCGCGTAGGCGAGGATCGGGGTGGTCAGGGCCAGGAAGTTGACCTTGGAAACCCAGCCCGCGACAACGGCATTGCCGGGAACGCCGGGCATGGTCAGGATCATTCCGAAGGTGATGACGTACAGGACGGCGGGCAGCTTGAAGACGTACTTGCTGGCCAGGATGCCGAGGATAGAGATCGCCACGAGCACGGCCATGCCGGGCAGGGCGTCGATGATGCCGAAGCCGTAGCCGATCCAGTTGCCGACCAGGGTGATGGCGGCCACGATGATAAGGACGATTGCGGATTCCGTGATCTTATTCATTGCTAGGCCTCCTGGGCGGCGCCGTACCGGATGCGGTAGACGATCTTATACAGTTTGTTGGCCAGGGGCAGTGCAATGAACATGGACATGTACAGACCGTCCAGCCCGGACAAGGTGTTGCTGGCCACGCCCAGCGCCTGGATCTTGTCGGCCATTTCGGGATAGATGGCCGAGAGGCTGCCCACGGTGGCGGTCATCATGCTGGCGGAACCGACGCCGGCGGCCATGGCCAGCGCATAGGGGTGGAACAGGTTGAGCGCGCTAAGGATGGATGCGGTCAGGCCGAAGAAGATGGTTCCGAAGACCGTGCCGCAGATGTAGACGCCCATGACGCCTCGTCCTTCGGGGGAATCCAGGCCGTACACTTCGCCGATGAGGGCGACGTTGGGCTCGCGGGCGATGGAGTGGGCCGCGCCCACGGCTTCGCGCTTCAGGCCGAGGAAGATGGCGATCGGAATGCCGATGAGCAGGGTTCCGATGTTGCCGAACTCCTGAAGGAGCAGGGCCGGACCGGCCTTGATGAGTTCGACGATGTTCGGGCCGACCAGGGTGCCGTAGCGGGCCATGAGCAGCATGAGGGTCAGGGCGACCAGGGAACTTGCGTGGCCCATGTCCTTGTCGTTGACGACCTTCAGGAATTTGGGCCCCATGAACGTGCCGATAATCACGGCGTAGAGCATGGGGATCAGGACCAACATGCCCGGACCAACGTCGAACTTGAGAATGCCGATCAGCTCGGAGCCGACCACCAGCGCGAGCACAAGCAGGTGGACCTTCACGTTTTTGATTGCGTCTACCATGGAATGTTACCTTTTGTTGGTTTGATTGATGCGTATCCGGCGCGCTCGTTGTCGCCCGTCCCCTCACTGGAGCGGGAAACCGCTTTGCGCCAGCCTCTCCTCTGAATTCGGAATCCTCTTCTTGCCCTCCCGCTAACAGGTTGGTGCGATTGATTGTTTTATATCGGACACGTCAGAAATATGTCCGAAAATAACCAAAACAAAACGGACGCACATCACAATTTTATTTGAAAAAGCTTTTTCGGGCGTCCAACGGTGTGGGGAGCCCCTTGGCCCACCACGGCGGCATGGCCGTTGTCCAGAAATTTTTTGAGCACGCGTCTGGCGCTGCGTTCGCTAATGCCCAGGCAAGCGGCCAGATCGCCGGAGTCGAAGGTGTTCTTGCCCGTTTTTTCTATGATGGCCCGGATGCGGTCCAGATAGCGGGGGGTGGTGCCCATCTCCTTGGCGATGCGTTGCAGGGCGTTGTCTTCGACGCGGGTGCGGTAGAGCAGCTCGTCCTCTTCGCCCAAAGGACCGCGGATGTGATCGTCGTGGACCAGGAACAGGCCGCCTTCGGGAAGCTCGCGGCTGTGCGAGATAGCCGTCTGTGCGGATTTCTCCGCTTCAAAGGCCGTGGTGCCGATGCCGATGCCCGAACTGACGTTGATGCTGTTCTTTCGGCCCCAGTCTATGAGTAGGCCGAACATGTCCAGATGTTCGGGGCTTTCGATGACTCCCCTTGTGGAAAAAATGACGTATTCGCGCTTGCCTATGGTGAAGATACTTCCCTGGACAGCGCGCACGTAGTCGAGAAGTTCAAGGAAAAAGCGTCCCTCGTCCTTCATGCGGTCATATTGATTTGTGGAGTAGGTTTCGTTGCGGCTCAGTTGGATGATCTGGATGGCGATGCCTGCGGAACGGAGCCCCTGGGCCGCGATGGCGGTCAGGAGGTGCTCGACCGTATCGCGGACCTGGAGGGAGCTGGGCAACATGCGAAGCGCCGAGTGACCGTGGGAAACCAGCTCCTGATACACCAGTCCGAAGCCGGAAATGGCCAGGTCGACCTGATCGGATTCAAGTAGCTCGCGGTGCCAGTCCAGGAATGCCTGTTCCGGCACTTTTGTCGAGAAGGGCATGGAATGAACCTTGCCGAAGGGGATGCCGAATTCTCGGACGACTTCATGCAGGATCTGATTCGTGACGCAGTCGATGCTGATGCGGTCGAAGGAGAGCCCAAGGCGGAGTACTTCGGAGAAGGCGCGGATCAGGCTGTAGGCCCCGCGTTCGATCTTGGCGTACGGTTTCGTCAGGATACATCTGGCCTTGGCGGCGTCCTGTACGCCGATGCCCGAGAAAAGCAGGCCGTCGCATTCCATTTGGCATTGCTCAATGACTTCGTGGGTGTCTTCGATGCGCTCCCGGATGTATTCCCGGAACGGAACGTTCGGGAAGAACCGGACCATGGATTCCCGCATGATCTCCACTGAGTCGGAGGGGCCGATGAGCGCGATTGTCTTTTTCATTACATGCCGGTCGGAAGCGATTACAGAGTAGTTACGGCCTTGTCCGAAAAATGCCCGTAAATGGCTTTTGCTAGCGGTTTCGCATGAATTTGTCAACAGGGCTGAGCGATATTCCCCGGGGCTTCCGGGGTATCCTCGTCGGTCGCGACCATATCATATTATATGCTTCGGGATTGTAGGGGGCTGCCGATGCTCAAGCGATGAAATCGGGTCGCGGGTCATCGGACTCTTTAGCCTGGGGAGGAGTCTTGGTGGGGAAGGGGCTTCTCCGCCTGAGCGGACCGAGCTCGTGTGGGTTCAAGGCGTGGTCTGTCGGAGAGGCCGAGGCGTTGGTGTTGGAGGCGAGTTGATGGATGTCATCGAGAGCGCCTCGTGATATGGAGGATTGTTCGGGGGAGGACGAGGTTCAGTTTGGGGCCAGGGAGTATCCCCAGTCGTATTCAAGCGGCCAAGCACAGTCGTTCATATCTATAAGAGGTATGGTGTAACGTGCTGATTTGATGTTTGTTGCGGGCGCAAACCGTGTGCTGGCGGGCTTTTCCGGGGAGCGGGGGCGCTGGGAGTGGAAAAAGATGCGATTGGACGAAAAAAGGTGTTGACTTGGGTAGGGCTAAAGCATAGTTTTCCCCTCCCGCCAACGAGTGGGGTCAACGTCCGCTTCGACGAAAAAAAAGTTGAAAAAAGGTGTTGACGGGGGCGACGCGAAAGCATAGTTTCCCTCTTCCCGCCTGACAGCGGGACGTTCTTTGAGAAAAAGACACATAGTTGGTCTTTGACAATTAAATAGCGAGTTGAGCAAAATAGATCACGAATAATCACAGCCCGTTTAATACGAGTTTAGATTGAGTGATCAACATTCTC